>Ga0233425_10001997_pt1 | contig 42538 bp, 39 predicted proteins | sample Watercolumn_Towu_2_FD_181712 | JGI IMG/M metagenome (GOLD analysis project Ga0233425, IMG submission 181712) | Freshwater microbial communities from Lake Towuti, South Sulawesi, Indonesia - Watercolumn_Towuti2014_140_MG | ecosystem: Environmental > Aquatic > Freshwater > Lake | place...
ATCATACACTTCTGGATGCCGTGAACGGGGTGAAGACAGCGAAAAATGGCAAGCTCGCCAGTCGGCCGTCATCGGAGTCTACGAAGCACGAGACCTGCTACGCGTGCCACGGTACAGTCGTCGAAGTGAAGGGGATGAAGACCGTCGCTTCTTCCCTTGGAGATGTCGAAGTCCCGCATCTGACAAATTGGCCGAGCCAGGGTGTCGGACGGGTGAATCCCGACGGGTCGCTCGGAGCCTGCACCGCGTGCCATCCGCGCCATAGCTTTTCAGTTGCAGTTGCCCGCAAGCCGTACACATGTGCACAATGTCATCTGCAGCCAGACGTGCCAGCCTGGGATGTCTACAAGGAGAGCAAGCATGGGAACATCATGCTTTCGCAGGTGAATGAGCAAGACTGGGATGCTGTTCCATGGAAAGTGGGCAAGGATCTGCGGACGCCAACGTGCGCCACGTGCCACAACAGTCATCTGACAAACGGGGAGGGTGAGACGATTGTGGAACGATCGCACGATTTTGGAGCGCGTCTCTGGGTGAGAATCTTTGGCCTGGTTTATTCCCATCCGCAGCCTTCGAACGGCAACACGGCACTTTTGAAGAATCAGGACGGTCTGCCGCTACCAACGACGTTTGGGATGCGGATTGCTTCATCCGGGCTCATTGATAAGGCGGAGCAAGATCGTCGGCAACTGGAGATGAAGAAAGTGTGCAGCAGCTGTCACAGCTCCAGCTGGTCCGAAGGCGTGTTCGCAAAGCTCGCACGGACGACTGTGGAAACAGATTCTATGGTGCTTGCGGCAACTCAGCTTCTGAGCACTGCGTGGGAGAGGAGGTTGGCAAATAGATCGAATCCCTTCGACGAAGCGATTGAGCAGATGTGGGTGAAGCAATGGCTCTTTTATGCGAATTCCGTGCGATATGGATCGGCGATGGGTGGGCCAGACTATGCGACATTTGGTCACGGTTGGTGGGATCTCACGCACAATCTTGAGGAAATGAGACATTTGATCGCTCTCTCACATGCCAAGAAATGACGGATGAGCGTCTCTCCCGACAAGCAGGTGGAACATGACTCAACACATTGACATGAAAATGGAAAACGGATTTCTGCGAACAACGTTGGGCGCGACGGGGATGGATGTCTGCAGGCTTGGGTTCAGCGCGTCGTATTTTCCGGGGAAAGCTACTGTCCGCTATGCGGTCGAGCAAGGAATCAACTACTTCTTTGGATATGGGTTCGACCTGCAGCTTGTGAATGTCCTGAAGGAAGAATTTCAGGGCAAACGTGAAAAGCTCATTCTCGCAACGGGAGCCTATAATCTGATTTGGGGATATCCGAACCTGAGACGCACTCTTGAGAAGCGGCTAAGGCAATTCAGAACGGACTACATTGATGTGTTCATGTTTCTGGGGGTCATGAAGGAGAAGCAGATGCCGCCCGTTGTTCTTGAGGAGTTGAGGAAGTTCAAGGAAGAGGGGAAGGTTCGTGCCATAGGACTGTCGTGCCATGACAGAAAGTTAGTAGGAAGATTGTCTGCACAGGGAGCGATGGATGTCATGATGATGCGATACAATGCTGCGCATCGGGGAGCAGAGAAGGATATCTTTCCCTACCTGCCACCGCATAATCCGGGGATCGTCAGCTACACAGCGACCCGATGGACCAGATTGCTGCGTCGGCCCAAGGATTGGCCCAAGGACGGACTCATTCCCACCGCCGGCATGTGCTATAGGTTTGTTCTCACCAATCCCCACGTCCATGTCTGCCTCACTGCTCCAACGAACAAGCGGCAGCTCGAGGAGAACCTGGCTGCACTCCATCAAGGTCCCTTGAACGAAGAAGAGCTCTTTTTCATGAGGCAGTTCGGAGATGCAGTCTACGCACATCAGAAGTGGTTCATGTAATCGCCTGAGATGGTCAGGCGTTCGACGGAGGACGATTCGGTGAACACCCTCCTCGTATATCCAAGATATCCGGACACATTCTGGAGCTACCGGCATGCGCTAAGGTTCATCTCGCGCAAAGCCAGTTTTCCCCCGCTTGGGCTGCTCACCGTTGCCTCCCTTCTCCCGCCTTCCTGGCCGAAAAAACTCGTTGACTGCAATGTCGAACAACTCAGTGAAGATCTGCTCGAATGGGCCGATCAGGTGTTCCTGAGTGGCATGTCTGTCCAGAGCGCCGCGGCCCGGGAACTCATCGCACGGTGCAAGCGGAAAGGGAAGAAGGTGGTTGGTGGCGGCCCGCTGTTCACGGCACACGCGGACGAATTCGATGAAGTGGACCATCTTGTCCTGAATGAGGCTGAGATCACGCTGCCGCAGTATCTGGAGGACCTCCGACATGGGAATCCGAAGCATGTCTATCGTACGGACCGCTGGGCTGACATCACTCGCACACCCATCCCGCTCTGGGAGCTTATTAATCTCAAGCACTATGGATCGATGAACATCCAGTACTCACGAGGGTGCCCGTATGACTGTGAGTTTTGTGACATCACAGTTCTGTACGGCCGGGTCCCGAGGACAAAAACCAGGTGCCAGCTCCTTGATGAGCTCGAAGCGCTCTATCAGCGTGGGTGGCGAGGTGGCGTGTTCTTCGTGGATGACAACTTTATTGGGAACAGGACTAAACTCCGGCAAGAGATTCTCCCCGGTCTGATCACATGGTCGGAGAAACGACGACACCCCTTTCGGCTCAACACGGAAGTGTCCATCAACCTGGCTGATGACAAGGAACTTATGGATCTTATGGTGCGCGCAGGCTTTGACTCGGTGTTTGTCGGCATCGAAACGCCACATGAGGAAAGTCTGATCGAGTGCAGGAAAACCCCGAACCGTAACCGTGACCTTGAGGGATCAGTGAAGAAGATCCAGAGTTCGGGTCTGGAAGTCCAGGGAGGGTTCATCGTCGGCTTTGACAGCGACCCGACCACCATCTTTGACCGGTTGATACAGTTCATCCAAGAGACGGGGATCGTGACGGCGATGGTGGGTCTCCTGAACGCTCCGAAAGGATCGCGACTCTACAAGAGGCTGCTGAAGGAGGGGAGACTGCTCTCATCGATGAGCGGGAACAATACAGACTTCACCATCAACTTTGTACCGAAGATGAGTCTCCAGACCCTGCAGGAGGGGTATCGAAGAGTCTTGCATCAACTGTATGCTCCGAGAGAGTACTATCAAAGAGTAAAGAAATTTCTCAAGGAGTACAAACCTCTTCCCATGAAGTCTTACCGCTTCAAACCGCAATACCTTGGAGCACTCGTCAGGTCGGTCGTAGTCTTGGGTATTATCAGCAAAGGACGGCAGTACTATTGGCGCCTGTTCTTCTGGTCCCTATTCACAAGGCCCCGATTGTTTCCACTTGCCATTACGTTCGCGATCTACGGTTTTCATTTTCGGAGAGTGTTTGAGCACGCTTTGGCCGCGGTTTAGCCGGCAAGGCGACTGTTCAGCACACCTGTGTGGCTAGGAAGGCTGCTGGGAACGGTAGGCTGGATTCAGAGCCTCCGCAACTGATTACTTGTGGCTCCGTAGATCACCATGAAACCTCTGGACCGTGTCATTGGAGAAAGAAAAAAAGGTATGCCTGGCTGCGGGAATCACACGAAATCATTGTTGTATGCCCTCGTCATCCTGGCCAGTACCGCGCTGAGCCAGGGATACAGGGGCGAAATCGTCGGAAAGGTGATCGATGCAAGGACACTCGAGCCGATTCCGTCTGTCAATATCCTTGTGCAGGAAAGACAAGGAGTCGGGTGTGCGACGGATGCTGGCGGGCGATTCCACGTTCGCGGCCTGGAAGTCGGTACGTTCAGCCTCCGGGTCTCAGCCATCGGATACATAACGCAAGTGATTACCAATGTGGTGGTCTCAACGGGTCGTGCGACATCGTTGAACATCAAGCTCGAGGAGACAGCCATCGAAATGCAGGGTGTCACGGTGCAGGCGAACTATTTCAGCCGTGGCCAACAGATGGCCCCAATTAGCTCGAACGAGTTCAACAGATCGGAAGTCCTTCGTTCGCCGGGAGGCGTGCAAGATGTCCAGCGCGTCGCTCAGAACCTTCCGGGCGTGGCGAGCTCTACTGACAACATCAATGAACTGATTGTCCGCGGAGGTGCTCCGTATGAGAACCTGACGATCCTCGACAATATGGAGATTCCCTCTATCAACCATTACTCCAACCAGTTCAACTCGGCCGGGCCAATTAACATGGTGAACGCTGACATGATAGAGGATGTGCAATTCTCATCCGGAGGTTTTCCGGCGCAATACGGTGACAGGAGCTCTTCTGTCATGAACCTGACGGTGCGCGAAGGAGACCGATCAAAGCCCTTCGCGTCGAAGACCGCAATGAACATGGCCGGCATAGGAACCCTGATCGAGGGAGGATTCTCCGGCGGTCGCGGTTCCTATATTCTTTCTGTGCGTAACAGCACTCTCGAGTTTCTTGACAAGATCGTCGGGCTCTCTGCCATCTCGCTCACGGCGATCCCAAGGTACTGGGATGCACAGGCAAAAGTCGTCTATGATCTATCTCCGTCGCACAAGTTGAACCTCAACGTCCTCTACGGTGATAGCAGAATCAATCTCGAGGGGGATCCGCAAGCCGAGGATGATCTGCGAAAGAATACAATCGATTCCTCAAGCGTCGAGAGTATGTATCCTGTGACGAAGCAGTACACTGTTGGCGTGACTCTCCGCAGCCTGCTCGGGAAGAACGGATACTCAAGCGCAACGGTGTATTCGTCCGGGACAACATCGGATGTAGACGTGCGAAATGATTTTGCTGTTCGTCGGCGAGGGGCGTCAGGAGAGGTGCTCGCATCAAGCATTCTTAACACAATGAACATCTTCAGCAACCATTCGGTTGAGTCATTCCTAGGAGCGAAATTCGAGCTCTTCTACCGCCTGCAACCCCATCACGAGCTCTCTCTTGGGGCTCAGTTCCAGACAGCGCGACTCTGGAAGAACGACGTGTACGTTGCGTCAGACACGTCGCGATTCGACCTCAACCGAGATGGAGTGTTTGAAACGGGACCCGTGAAGACGCCTGGGTGGGTATTCCATGATAGGCAAGGATTTGGAAGGGCCAGCAAGTATTTCTTCTATGCAAGCGATCGCGTTGAGGCGGCTCCAGGACTCTTTCTGACACTCGGGCTTCGGTACGATCACTTCACCTATTCGGGACAGGGTTCTTTTTCACCCCGCGCAAGCATCGCGTACCAGATTGTTCCTGGCTTGACGACGGTGACGTTTTCAACCGGCCGTTACTCTCAGACACATCCGTTCCCTTTTTATGGCGATGGACGGCAGATCGGCTACAACAACCGACTCGCGAATATGTACGCCGACCACTACGTGGCTGGCTTTGAACATATTCTCGATCGAGGGCTCAAACTCAGTATCGAGGCCTATTTCAAGCAGTACCGAAACCTGGCGGAGTCGGAAGATTTCATCTATTCCGCGATCGATACATTCTGGTCAGATCGCTATCTGACCGTGGGGCGACGCTCGGTCTACGGACTCGAGTTCTTCCTTGAACAGAAGCAGGTGGAAGACTATTTCGGCACTCTCAGTATCTCGCTTTCGCGGTCGAGAGATGAGGATGAGCGTATTCCCAAGGTCGTGTCGGAGTATCCCTCGGAGTTTGACTACCCGCTTATCGTCACGGCCCTGGCTGGAAAGGTTGTCAAAGGAGTTCGCAGCTGGCTGGATGAACAACCATTCTTCATAAAATATCCTTCCTACATGCTTCCGATTTCAGACGAGATGGAGATCAGTTTCAAATACAGGTACCAAAGCGGTCGACCCTACACGCCCATGGAATACGTCACATGGAAGCAGCATCGCGAGGGTGGCGTCAAGTGGTCCAAAGGTGCCTGGATATCTTCCGGGAATCAGAATGGAGCCCGCTATCCCGTCTACAGCCGATTGGATGTTCAATGGTTGAGCAGGTTCTATCTCGATCGCTGGAATATCAACATCTATGTTGCCATGATGAACCTGCTCAATAGGAAGAATGTGTTTTTCGAGAATCATCGGAGTGACGGGACGGTGGAAACCGTCTATCAATTCAGGTTCTTCCCGGTTGTTGGGGTTGAGGTGGAATTCTGACGAACGAAAGGAGCACATCAGCATGAAGAGAGTGTACCTCTTGTTTTTCCTCATGACAAGCACGATTTCCCTGGGAGCCTCCCAACCGCGGCAACTCACACGATTCAGCGATCTTCTGCAGGCATTGAAAGCGGGCAATGAGGTCCGCGTGGTCATTGACTATGAGAAATGCAGACTTGTCATCGACACTGTCGAAGCGAAGTCGCCCGCAGCGATCGGGGGAATGTCGTTGGACACATTCGAGTATTTCGCGCCGATGGTCATTCGCAATCCGAAAGCATTTGTAACCTCATCCCAAACGGTTCTGATTTCACATCCGCGGTACGGGTACGTCCTGAATTATGTGAAAATGAAGATCATCGAAAACGACAGCGTCGAGGTCACAGCGCGCTATTTGAATCCGGGTAATTATCAGGTCGTTATGGACGAGACATTCTACGGGGCGATCAGCAAGGGAGAGGACGGGAGGGGAATCAGGTTGTTCGTTCGGTAGGTGAAGGTGTTGCCGTAGTCGGCGAACCGGTGTACACACGGACGGGTGGGCTCCTCGATGAGAGAGCGCCCACCCGTTCTGCGTTTCGGACTATTGATCAGGCTGCGAGTGCCTCAACTGCGACGTTCGTCAACTCCGCTGGCGTGAATGGCTTCGGAAGGAAGTTGATCGCGCCGAGCTTTGTCGCCTCGATGGCGGTCTCGATCGTTCCATGACCCGTCACCATGATGACCGGCAATTCGGGCCACTGTGTCCGGATCGATTTCAACACTTCCATCCCGCTTCGCTTCGGCATTTTGAGGTCAAGCAGGACGAGGTCATAATTGCGGAGCTTCATCTTCTGCAGCGCGGCGTCGACGTCAAATGCCTCTTCGACGGAGCAACTCTGCTTCGAGAGGATCTTCCGCACGCTGTGGCATACGATCGGTTCGTCATCCACAACGAGCACGGTGTACTTCGCACTCGGATCTCGCCCATACAGCCCGGCTAAGGGGATGTCCGATCGCGTCAGGCAGTTGATGTAGTCGGACCCTGTGATCCGTTCAACGTCGGCCATCTTGAAGGGGAGATCGATGTCGATGAGGTTGTTCGAAAGGCGCCGGACTGATGCGCCGCTCTTGGCGCGGGCCTTTTCCTTCTTCACGATGGGGCATTCACCGGCACATTCCTTTCCATCCAAGACCAGCTTTCGGCATTCACGCTGGCCGAGGTGGCAGTACGCTTTGTCAGCAACCTTCTTCGCGAGAGGTACATCGGAGTGTGTCAGGGCTTCAACGTATTGCTTGGAGGTGTGACGCGCGACTTCGCGGGCGCTGAATGGCAAGTCGACGTCGATGATGTCGTCGTTGAGCTGCCCGCTGTCGGCGGCAGGTCGCTCGGTAGCTTTCTTTCGCGCCTTGAACGACTTGTCAGCAAGAGTGCTTTCCGTGATCTTCGTGAGCTCTTCCGGAGTGAAGGGTTTGGGCAGGTATGCAGCTGCTCCGTGCTTTGTCGCTTTCACGGCGCTTTCAATGGATGCATAGCCCGTGATCATGATGACGTCGAGCTCGGGATAGTGATCGCGGACGATCTGCAGGAGTTCCAGACCGCTGGTGCCTGGGATCATCATGTCGGTAATCACGAGATCGAAGCTCATTTCCTTCATGAGCTCGACTGCGCTATCGACATTAAGTGCCTGCGAAACTTCATATCCTCTGCGAGAGAGAACCTTTTTTACGCTTTGGCAAACGTTTTCTTCATCGTCAACAACGAGAATCTTCTGAGTGATCATGGTCGGTGCTTTCAGTGGTTGAGGGTGTGAATCATGTTGCTGCCTCTGAGGTAGCAAGACTTATGCCACTAGACACCAGGAGATACAAGCTCTTTATCAATAAGGCCATGTAGCTACCTTAGTATTACTTCTCACAATGTTGACAACTACGGGACTTCGCGGGAGGAGTTAAGGAATACCTCAAAACGGGCCAGAAAGGCGGGGATGGAGCGAAACACGGATGCATAAATGCACCATGCAGGTGCATTTTCTATTATGCAGAGGGAGGATGTTTCTTGATGCCGTATTTCCTCATGAGCGCCTGGAAATTGGATCGTTGCATATCGACGTCCCGGGCTGCACGAGAAACATTCCAGTTGTTTCTGATGAGTGATTCCTCGATGAAGAGTTTTTCGACCTCTTGGACTGATGATTCACGGATTTTCTTCTTCAGCTCCTTGAGCTGTTCGCTTGTGCGCGGAGCCATGGACCGGATGGAAGAGTCCGTACGGTACAGGGCAGCGGAAACGTGAATCGGCTGGATCTCTTCTCCCTCGACAAGGATCGTCAATCGCTCGACGGCGTGCTCCAATTCCCGGACGTTTCCTGGCCAATGGTAGTTCATCATCAACTCAATTGACTCTGCTGAAATGCGGGGGAGGAGAAAGCTTCCCGCAGTGCAGTATTTCCGGAGGAAATGCATGACGAGGTCGGGAATGTCCTCTCGGCGCTCCCGGAGAGGAGGAAGGCGGAGCGGGAATACATTCAGGCGGTAGTAGAGGTCCTCCCGGAACTTCCCCTCCATGGCAAGCTGCTTGAGGTTCTGATTGGTCGCGAAGATCAGCCTGATATCGACCTTGTGAACGGTCGTGCTCCCAACCGGGAAGAATTCTTTTTCCTGAAGTACGCGCAGGAGACGCGCCTGGGTTTCGAGCGACAAATTGCCGATTTCGTCCAGGAAAATGGTCCCACAGTCTGCAACTTTGAAGACGCCCGGTTTGTCGCTGACGGCTCCCGTGAAGGCCCCTTTTACATGTCCAAAGAGCTCGCTTTCCAGCAAGGTGCTTGAAAGAGTCGATATGTCGATAGCAAAGAACTTTTCCGCCCTCCGTTTGCTGCGCTCGTGAATGGCTTTCGCGGTAAGATCTTTGCCTGTGCCACTCTCGCCGATGATCAGCACGGTGCTGTCTGTCGGCCCCACTTTCTGTATCAGCGAGTATACTTCCCGCATCGGTCTGCTCGTGCCGATCAATCCCTCAAAGCCGGCCTTTCCCTTGTACTCGTACTCTGGCTCTGTCATCTTAAGGAGCGATCGTCTTTCCAACGCCCGGTCGAGCACGGCAGTGAGTTCTCCTGCTGTGAACGGTTTCGGCAGGTAGTCAAACGCGCCGGACCGCATCGTCTCGACGGCAGATGCAATGGTCGCATATCCCGTAATGATAACGACGACGGTTGTCGGATACTTCTCGCGCACGATCTGGAGAAGCTCTAATCCTCCCATATCCATCATTTTCAGATCAGTGAAAACGACATCAAACATTTCGGTGCCCATGAGCACGAGCGCTTCGCGGCCGGATGTAGCGATCACCGTGGAGTGTCCCGCACGGCGAAATACTTTCTCGCAACTCTTGCAGATGACGATTTCGTCGTCGACGATGAGAATTCTGGCGTTCATCCTATTCACCCGTAGTTTCAGTCGTCACGATCGGAAGCTGGATGGTGAAGGTCGAACCTCGTCCGACGAGACTTTCCACGCTGATCACACCGCCATGTTGTTCCACAATTCCGTAGCTGATAGACAAACCGAGCCCGGTCCCATGCTCTTTCGTCGTGTAGAAGGGGTCAAATATTCTCTCACGCACTTCTTCCGGAATTCCCGGTCCTGAGTCGGAGATAGTGATGACGATGTTCTTGCGGTCGGCCGCAAATGCTGATCGAATGGTGAGGCTTCCGCCCTTTGTCATCGCTTCTGCGGCATTCAGGATGATATTGATGAACACCTGTTGGATCTGATCCGGATCCATAAGGACGTCTGGAAGAGCGGAATCGAGTTGCTTCTCGATAGAGATGTTTCGGAACGTCGCCTGGTTACGAACGAGCAGAATGATGTTGTCGATGACGGCGTTGATATTGGCCAGCCGTTTCTGGGGCTTGGTTTGCCTTGCGAAGTCAAGAAGTCGCTTTACAATCTCACGGCACCGGATGGTCTCCTTGACCATCACTTCGACGTCGTCTCGGCGTGGATCGTCCTTGTCGAGATCTTCCAGGAGAAGGCTGCTGTTTGTCAGGATACCAGTTAGGGGATTGTTGATTTCGTGTGCTACGCCGGCAGCCAGTTTGCCCAGGGAAGCAAGTTTTTCCGACCGGAAGAGCTGCGAGTTGATCTTCTTCATTTCCTCGGCCCGCTCTGCAACCTTGTTTTCGAGGGTTGCAGCCCAATCTTCGATTTCCTTCTTCTCTGCTTCCAGCTGGCGAGCCATCGTGTCGAGGGAGCCGGCGAGGTGTTCGATCTCAATCGATCCCTTCGCGACGAAATCGTGCTCGTAGCTTCCTTCCGCGAACCTCCGTGCCACTCCTTCGAGCGTCTTGAGCGGTCGAGAGAGGCGTTTTGCCAGGAAAATCGAGACGAGGACGACAAGCAGGATGCCGAGGAGAGCGATCCCGAGGAACGTGATCAGTGCGCGCTGGAGCACATCGTCAAACGGTTGCTTGAGGACGCCGACGTATAGCATGCCCACGATGAGACCCATCGGATCGCGGATCGGCTCGTACGCCGTGATGTAGCTCGCGTTCACGACGAAGGCCTCGCCGACCCAGCGGTCTCCCTGGAAGATGACACGGTCGTGCACTTCGTCCGAGACGAGTGTTCCAAGGGCGCGGCTTCCATCCTGGTTTTTCACGTTCGTTGAGATCCGGAGATCGCCCTGGAAGATCGTCGCGGTACCGATCTCGTTTCCCTGATATTCCTGCCCCTCGTGGACGATCTCGTTGATCTTGTCGACGATCTCGAAGTTTCTGTTCAGGAGAACACCTCCCATGAGCACACCAAGGAACGTGTCATCGTCGTCGAAGAGCGGGATGGCGGACTTGAGCATCATGCCGGACGATTCTTCCTGCTCTGGTCTCGGGCGGGCCTTGGGAGTCGGGATGATTGTCATCACCGCCTGGGCTGCAAGGTCGGGAGACTCCTTTAGTAGCAACGATCGGGGAACGATGTCCGTGCCTGCCAGAGGTTGCCGAGTCTTTACAACCTGGGCAATGAAACGGTCTTCCAGCATACGGTCGCCGTAGAGTCCCGGATTACGGCCTCGCAGGATAGTCGTTCCCTTGTCGTCGACGACGGTGAGGATATCAAGTTCCTCGCGTTTCATCGTTGTGGGAAGATCCCTGGTAAGGAATGAGCGGTCGCGTGTGCGGACCGCTTCACGGATAAGGGAGCGTTCTGCGGTCAATCGCGTGACACTGTTGATCTGACTGAGCTTGTTCCTGTAGATTTCCCGCGCGGAGTTCAAATCGGAAAGGGTCTTGGTTTCGGCGCGGGTGATGATCTGGTCGGAGATAATGCGCATCCCAACGTACCCCGTGATGAAGGCGGGAACGAGAATGGCAACGGTGAATGAAAGGATGAGTTGTGACTGGATGGTCTTCACGGCGCATCGCAATATCGTCAAAAGGATTGAGCTTTTCAAACTAGGGAGAGCTCTCGGCGATCCTTGTGCAAGAAAATGAATGTCCACTGCCGACTGCAATACCAGAACACCCAACAATGCAACATGTGAAAGCGCAATCGATTTGCCGTCCGCTCGGATTGACGCGACAAACAAGATGCAACTCCTGTGACGTGATCGGAGAAACGCATTAAAAAACTCGGCCTTCTTAGTTGCGGTGCCTGAGAGAATTCTCTCTCTTATTTCTACCAACGCTGATTCAGAACCTCGAGCGTATGAAGTGCCGAGCGTCGGACCAGAGCAGTATGGCGGATCATTTTTCCGGTGTCTGTAGCTCCTGTGTGGCGATTTTCGCAGCCAAGCCACTGTGTTGAAATACTCAACAACTGTAAGGATTTTCATCAGCGCATTTCAAAAACATTGGCGTTTTCAGATGCATTTGTTCAATAGTTGCCATTGCACAATTATTGCTAATAAATACTGTATGCAGTGGAGCACGAGTCATGCCGATCTGGGGATTCCTCCGAAATTTGGATCTGAACTGCTTCATCTGACGCGTCGTTGCAGGGGCATCGATAGGTACATCGCCGCAAGCATCGAGCTGAGCGTCGACGAAGTGCATTGTCTTGGCGCTCTCTTCTTTGATCGGCCCAATTCTGTCAAAGACCTCAGTGAACTGATTAGTGTCGGTTCGACGCGCGCTTCCAAGATTCTGAAAGATCTTGAACTCCGCGGATATGTGACGCGGGTAATGGACTCGGCCGATCGTCGCAAGGAACATGTCTTTCTTACGGAGGCCGGGGAAAGAACTGTCCGTCACATTACCTCTCTTTATGCTGAGTACGGAACCGAAGTGGTAGCGCACTGGTGCAGCGGTCTTTCGGACGAATTCTCCTCTTTATTGAAGACGATCGCTGAAGCGAAATAGGTACACTCTCGTGACTGATCCGAAAAGGTGCCCAATCTCTTCATCAACGACTGTCATCGGTCTTGGAAACGAACTGCTCACAGATGATGGGCTTGGGATCGTCGCACTCCGGAAACTCGCGGAGCGATTGCCTGATACCCCTGTCACTTTTCAAGAGCTCTCCCTAGGCGGCCTCGAGCTTCTGGACCATATTGTCGGCTTCGATCGATGCATCATCATTGACGCTATGGCAACCGGGAAGATGCCTCCCGGGACGATTGTCCGGTTCACCCAGACTCCCGGATGCCAACCAACGCCCATCAGCTCCTCTCATCAAATAGACCTCAACCAAGTACTTGCCCTAGCTCAGATTCTGAGAGTCCAAGTACCCTCAGCTGTCGCAGTATACGGCATTGAGGCGGCCGACATCACGACGTTTCGCCAGGGTCTTACTCCGGCGGTAGAGCAATCAGTGCCGACGCTCGTCGATGCCATTTGCGCCGATCTGAATGGAACCGATCCCTTGAGCGCCATAGAATACGGAAGATGGGAAATCCTCAACGTACATGAAACAGAAGACTGAACACGGAGACGCAATGGGACACAAATCGAACAACCTCCCAGGTCTAATGACGCGCACGGAGTCGGAACTCAGAAGTATCTTTCTTGATCAAGTGAAAGACATCCCGGCGGGCGAGCGTATCAATCGCTGCATCCAATGCGGGACGTGCACTGGATCATGCCCTGTAAGCTATGCGATGGACATCCCGCCGCGGCAACTCATTGCGCTCTTTCGTGCCGGTGAGCTGGAAACCGTGATGAAGAGCCGGTCGATATGGATCTGCGCCTCGTGCTACGCCTGCACCACCCGTTGTCCTTCCGGGATTAAAATTACCGACATTATCTACGCGCTGAAGCGCACGGTGATGGAAAAAAACTACCATTCGAAAGCCCATCAGGTTCAGATACTTGCAAACCTTTTCATTCAAAACCTGATGAGCTACGGAAGGCTTCATGAAGGTACCCTGATACGGAAGTACTACATGAAGACCGATTTCAAGAGACTGTTCCGACTTGTTCCACTCGCTCGCAAGATGTTTAAGACGAAGCGGCTGGCGCTCTTCCCCAAGAGGATAAAAGCACACCACTCGCTTTCACGCATCATCAAGAAAGCGCACGAAATCGAGATGAGGCATATCCCCGAAAAGCTCGACTACGCACCAGAATTCGTCGGCTACAGGGGTATTGGTGACCTAACCCTTGAACCCAGAAAAGGAGGGAACGCGTGAGATACGCCTACTACCCTGGTTGTAGTCTCGAAAAAACGCAGCGGGGCTACGATGAATCGGTGCGGGAAGTATTCAAAGCTCTCGGCCAGGAGTTGATCGACATCGAAGATTGGAATTGCTGCGGCGCTACAATGTACATGTCGGTGAGGGAAACCGTCTCGTTGGCAGTTTCAGCCAGAAATCTCGCGCTTGCCGAAGGAATGGGGCTGGACATCCTTGCCCCCTGCAGCTCCTGCTTCACAATCCTCTCAAAGACCAACAGGTTCCTCAATGAGATGCCTGAAGTACAGAGGGATGTCAACGAAGCTCTCTCCAACGGCGGGCTCTCCTATCGGGGAACTGCACGCGTGCGCCACCCGGTGGATATTCTTATGAATGATATCGGATTGGACACGTTGAAAGGAAAGATGAGGCGAAGTCTGAACGGGCTCAAGATTGCCCCCTACTATGGCTGTCAAATCGTGCGTCCGGACAAGACTTTTGACGATCGTGAGAATCCGATTCTTCTCGACAAGATGTTCGGAGCTTTCGGCGCGGAAATGGTCTATTACCCTATGAAAGTCCGATGCTGCGGTGGAATGCTCATGACCACGTTCGAGGAGACAGCCCTCAAGCTCAACAAGGAACTGCTGCAATGTGCGGTGGATAACGGCGCTGAGATAATCGTAACAACTTGTCCGCTCTGTCACTTCAATCTCGAAGGATATCAGGATAGGATCAACGCCGTGTATGGTACGACGTTCAATGTTCCGATTATGTACTTCACCCAGCTGCTTGGAATCGTACTCGGATTAACCCCGAAGAGCCTGGGATTGGACTCTCTGTTCATCCCTTTGGGTGAGAAGATCAAGTCTTTGGCGGAGGTCCCTTATGTCTGATCAACTGAAGCCGACCAACGGTAACGGACAGATAAAGATTGGAGTCTATATCTGTCACTGCGGAGTGAACATTGCGGCGACGGTCAATGTGGTCGTGTTGCGAGAGTACATTGCGAAGCAGCCGAATGTTGTCGTGGCGCGCGACTACAAGTTCATGTGTTCCGATCCTGGCCAGGATTTGATCAAGCAGGACATAAAAAACCTCGGGGTCAATCGTGTCGTCGTCGCGGCGTGTTCGCCCTTGATGCATGAACTGACATTCAGAATGGCGGCAGAATCTGCCGGATTGAATCGCTATCTGGTTCAGATCGCCAATATTCGGGAACATTGCTCGTGGGTTCATGATGACCGGGAGGAGGCGACCAAGAAAGCGTGCGCCCTCGTCAAGGCTGCCGTTCGGCGTGTGGCACTCCACCAGCCGCTCCAGATTACGAAGCAGCCTGTGAACAAGGCAACGCTCATCGTTGGCGGAGGCATCGCCGGAATTCAAGCGGCGCTCGAGATTGCGAACGCCGGCTACCATGTCTATTTGGTGGAGAAAGAACCTACGATCGGCGGGAGAATGGGGCAGTTTGACAAGACATTCCCGACGCTCGACTGCGCTGCCTGTATCCTGACGCCGAAAATGGTCTCTGTCGGACATCGGAAAGATATCACACTTCTGACCTATTCCGAGGTGGAAGGCGTCTCGGGGTACATCGGGAATTTCAAAATCCGCGTGCGCAAAAAGGCCCGCTACGTGGACGCGGAGAAGTGCACGGGATGTGGTCAGTGCTGGAGCAACTGTCCGGCCACACGCATCCCGCATGGTCGCTCGATCGTCGTTGGGGACCAGTTGGTAAACGAGATTTCGACGCGGCCGGAGGATTGAACGATCGATGATGCAGTTATGTGAAGTACGTGACCATCTTGCGTGCGAAGTATTTTCCGGTGAAGAACATCTGGATCGCACCGTCCTGTACGGCTGTGCCTCTGATCTCATGAGTGACGTCCTCGCGTTTTCACAAACAGGCGCATTGCTGCTGACCGGATTGGTCACCGTTCAGACGATCCAAACCGCGCACATTGCGGAGATCGAGGGAATTGTCTTTGTGAGAGGCAAGAGACCGGATGCGAGGGTTGTGGCGCTCTCCCGTCAGAATGGAATCCCACTTCTGGGAACACACTTTTCGATGTATGAGGCGAGCGGGATCTTGTACCGTCATGGACTGGCGTCGACCATGGAATGCTCTCAGAGTGCCGATCCGCTCAATCACGCATGACCCGGCGAGGGTTATGGAAAAACCGTACCGGCAGTCGTTTACAATTCAAGGAAAAGATTTCTGCAACGCAGGGGGAGCATCCACGGAGATAAAGGCGATACTGAAAGACCTCGGTATCGATCCGGTGGTTGTGCGAAGAGTCGCGATCGCTACGTATGAGGCCGAGATGAACGTCGTGATGTACGCTGATCGGGCCGAATTGGCACTGGAGATCACGCCGCAAGCGATCAGGATCCATGTCAATGATACGGGACCCGGAATACCCAACATTGACTTAGCAATGCAGGAAGGATACTCGACGGCGACGCCAGAAATGCGTGAAATGGGTTTCGGCGCCGGCATGGGACTGCCGAATATCAAGCGAAACTCAGACGGCTTGACCATTACTTCGGTCGAAGGAAAAGGAACGACATTGGACATCACGTTCCATATCAACTGACGCGATGCAGAACGATTTTTGCTCCATAGGATTGAAAAAGGAAAAATGTCAGGGCCGCATGGCCTGCATGCGCGTATGCCCGACGCAGGCAATCAGGGTGAGGAGCGGCAAAGCGGCAATTCTGAATGACCGATGTATCGAATGTGGTGAGTGCGTGCGCGTTTGCCCAAACCATGCCATCCTCCCGTTGACGGGTTCCTTCAGCGAATTGTCGAAGTTCAAGTACACGGTCGCGTTGCCCTCGCCCGTGTTCTACTCCCAGTTTGGCAAGGACATCCGTCCGGGAACGATCCTGAATGCCCTGAAGCAGGTTGGCTTCAACGACGCGTACGATGTTGCGTGCGCATCCGAGTCGGTGAGCATTGCCATTCAGGAGTATCTTGACTCGAACGATTCCCCACGGCCCCTCATCTCGCCGTTCTGTCCGGTGATTGTGAGACTTTTACAAATCAGATTCCCGAACCTGCTTGAGAATCTGATTCCTATTGAGTCTCCGATGGAGATCGCTGCCAGAGAAGTAAAACGACTCAAGATGCACGAGTTAGGACTTCGGGAGAACGATATTGGCGTAGTGTATCTGACGCCTTGCCCGGCGAAAATGATCTCCTTGAAACAACCACCGAGAAAGAAGCACTCCTTCCTCGACGGCATGATCGCTATCTCCGAGATCTATCCGACGGTTCTCCAGGTCCTTTCGAAAGCTGATGGTCGCGGCCCTGAACAGGAAATTCGCGGCCTCGGTCTTGGATGGCCGATTCTTGGAGGACAGGTCTCCTGCTTGAAAGCGGAAGATTGTCTGGCGATCTCAGGATTGTCCGATGTCATGAGGGTATTTGGAGAGATCGAGAACGGCAAACTCAGGGATGTTCAATACATCGAGTGCCACTCTTGCCCGACGGCGTGCGTGGGGGGGGCGCTGACCGTCGAGAACCAATACATTGCGCGCGGGCGAGTGCTCCGCATGGTGGGCAAATACGGCTCGGTACCGTGCCAGGATCGCCAGAAAATCCGGGAGCTGTATGAAAAGCGGTTTTTCTCGCTGGTGGGGGACATCGCACCGAACCCGGTCCAGCCGCTCGACAGTGACATTTCCAAGGCGATTCAGAAAATGCATCAGAAGCACAAGATTCACGAGATATTGCCGAAGATCGATTGCGGGGGGTGCGGTGCGCCGACATGTTTGACATTCGCAGAAGACGTTGTGAAAGGACAGGCCACGGTCGATGAGTGCGTTTTCCTCGCTATGAAGACATTTGAGTCGCTCTCCGGTAACCTCATGGAAGCCGTTCTTAAACACAGTCGAAAAATCCGCGGCAACGTGGAGATAAAGAACTATGAAACTTAGAGAGATCGTTGACAGAGTGAAGCTGAAAGTCCTCTGTGGCGGCGAGGAGTTGGACCGAGAGGTCACGGGGGGGTACTCAGGAGACCTGCTCAGTGATGTGATCGCGAATAGCAAGTCGGGAAACGTCTGGCTCACGATGCAAGCTCATGTGAATATCGTGGCCGTGGCTGTACTGAAGGAATTGGCGGCTATCATCATCGTCCAGGGACGCACGGTCGCCGAGGAAACACTGAAAAAGGCCCGGGAGGAAAAGGTGACGATCCTCGTCACCGAGATGCCGGCGTTCGAGACCGCCGGTATACTAAACAAGATGGGTGTGGGCGCGGTGTGACTATGTTGAGGAGGTTCAAAGCGGACCTGCACGTCCATACGTGTCTCTCGCCCTGTGGCGATCTTCAGATGACGCCGCAGAAGATTGTTGGAGAGGTCCTTCGGCAGGGCATCGAGTTGGTGGCGATTTGCGACCACAACTCAGCAAGGAATGTTCCTGCCGTTCTGAGAGCGGCGCAGGGGCGAAATGTTGTTGTGATCCCGGGAATGGAGGTGTGCACGTCAGAGGAATCGCACGTTCTCGCCTTGTTCGATGATGTCGAGTCGGTAATGGAGCTTCAGGCCGTTGTCTACGCGAATCTTCAGGGCGAGAATAATGCCGACGTGTTTGGGGCTCAGGTCGTGGTCGACGAATTCGATGAAGTTTGTGGTACGGAGGGCAAGCTCCTTATCGGGGCGACCGATTTGAGTGTCGACGACATCGTCGGTGCGATACATCGGCTGGGGGGGATTGCGATCGCGTCTCACATCGATCGTGAGAGCTATAGTGTGGTGGGACAGCTCGGATTCATTCCACCCAGAGTCAGGTTCGATGCCCTCGAACTCTCCTCACATATCACCGATGTCCAAGCGGCGACTAGATTTCAGCAATACGAGCATTATGCATTTGTCAGGAATTCCGATGCTCACTTTCTTTCTGATATCGGCACAAACCTCAGCGTATACATTCTGGACGAACCCACTCTTCCAGAGATTGCCAAAGCGCTCAGGCGATTGGATGGGAGAGACGTGGGCCCATTGTCTGTGCTTCCGAGAAGCGAGCCTGCCGATGCGGCAGGTGCAAGAACATGATGTGCCTTCATGGAAGATCTCTCACTTCACATTCTTGACATCGTCGAAAACTCCGTCGCATCCGGGGCTCACAATGTGGGGATCATCGTAAGCGAGGATCGTTCAAAGGATCTCATGACGGTAATGATTACGGACGACGGCAAAGGAATGAGTGCTGAAGCCATCACGAGAGCTACTGATCCGTTCTACACGACACGGACGACGCGCCGGGTTGGTTTCGGCCTGGGACTGTTCAAGGAAGCAGCCAGGATTGCCAATGGTCAACTCGACATTCGGTCCTCGCCGGGGGCAGGGACGACGGTGACGGCGACATTCCAGCTCAGCAACATTGACAGGAAGCCGCTTGGCGACATGGCCTCAACACTCGTCACGTTGATCGCCGGGAATCCCGGAGTACACTTTGCCTACAGGCACGAGCGTGACGGAGAAGCGTTTGTTCTCGATACGGAGGAATTGCGTGACCGTCTGGGGGGAGTCAGCACGAATACGCCGGAAGTATTGTCATTCGTCAGAAAGTTCATTGCGGAGCACTCAGGTACTTCTTCATAGTCCTCAAGGAGATGAGCGATGGAATACGACGTCCACACGAAAGCCGAGGAGATCATCACGCGCTGGGAGCGAAAACCCGAAAACATCATCGAGATGATGCACGACATTCAAAATGAATTCAACTATCTCCCTCGGGATGTTTTGTTTGAGATCTCCAAAGAGGCGAAGGTACCACTCGGCAAAATCTACAACATTGCAACATTCTACAATGCCTTTAGTCTCAAGCCGAAGGGGAAACATCGAATATGTGTTTGCATGGGGACGCCGTGTCACGCCCTTGGTGCGCCGAGGGTTGTCAGCGCGCTCGAGCGGGAACTGAATATCAAGTGTGGCGATGTGACGCCCGATCTAAAATTCAGCATCGAGACGACCGGGTGTGTTGGGACGTGCGGGCTAGCTCCTGTTGTCATCATTGGGGAAGACCTGTTTGGGCCGCTGACCGTCGACGGCGTCACGCGGTTGGTCAAGAAGTATCAATCGAAGTAACAGCGTTCAGAAGAGGAGAGATGAGGTATGGCTAAACTGAAAATCGAAGACCTGGACAAGATTGCGGAACAAGCCCGAAGAACCATGACGGTGAGGGAGGGAGGGGGAAGGGTGAAAATCACGGTGCACATGGGGACATGCGGGATCGCTGCAGGAGCCCGGACAATAATGAGCGCTTTTCTGCATGAAATCGAAGCCCACAATGTGAAAGATGTGATTGTCACATCCTCTGCGTGCGCAGGGTTATGTAGCCGCGAACCGATGGCAACGATTGAGCTGGCAGGTCAGGCCCCGGTGAAGTATGTCGACCTGACCGAAGAAAAGGCAAAGAGGGTCTTCAGAGATCACATTTTGAACGGCAAGTTTGTGGCCGAGTACGCGTTGTCGATCGGAAGCGAGCGAATACAGTAGAATCCACTCAGGAGGTTTGAGAATGAAACCGTTCCGACTGCAAGTGATGGTTTGTGCCGGCACTGGCTGCGTGTCGAACCATTCGATAGAAATCAAGGACGCCCTCGATCGAGAGATACGGAAGCACAAGCTTGACGGTGAGGCGGAGGTGGTCTACACCGGGTGCAACGGGTTTTGCGGCGCGGGCCCGATCGTGGTTGTGCAACCTGACGGCATTTTCTATCAATTGCTGAAGACAACCGACATCCCTCTGCTTGTTGAGGAGCACCTCCTCAAAGGGCGCCCTGTCAAGAAACTGATGTACACTCCTCCGGCGGAGAAGACTCCGATCCCAAAGATGTCGGATATCCCCTTCTTCGCGGACCAGACGCTCATCGCGCTGCGCAATCGCGGCATGATTGACCCGGAAAAGATTGATGATTACATCGCACGTGGGGGATACAAGGCGCTGGCGAAGGTGTTGACTTCCATGACACCGGATCAGGTCTTAGCAGAGATCAAATCGTCAGGGCTCCGCGGACGGGGGGGTGGAGGATTCCCGACAGGCGTGAAATGGGAGACGTGCAAGCACGCCCATGGTGACGTCAAGTACGTGATCTGCAACGCGGATGAAGGCGATCCAGGTGCGTTCATGGACAGGAGCATCATCGAAGGTGACCCTCATTCGGTTATCGAAGGAATGATCATCGGCGCCTATGCGATTGAGAACATACATCAGGGCTACATCTACGTTCGCATGGAGTATCCGCTCGCTATCAAGCGTTTTTACATTGCTATTCGGCATGCGCGCGAATATGGCCTCCTCGGGAAGAACATTTTTGACAAAGGGTTCGATTTTGACATAGAAGTCAGGCGTGGAGCCGGCGCCTTCGTCTGCGGAGAGTCCACTGCGTTGATGGCGTCGGTCGAGGGAAGACCCGGGGAGCCGAGGGCGAAGTACGTGCATACAGTTGAACGAGGCCTCTGGGACAAGCCAACCTGCCTCAACAATGTTGAAACCTGGGCCAATGTGCCTCAGATTATTCTGAAGGGGGCGAAGTGGTTCACCAGTATCGGCACGGGAGATGTCACGAGTGATCCATGGGGCGGAAGCAAAGGTACGAAGGTATTCTCATTGGCTGGCAAAGTGAACAACACTGGCCTTGTCGAAGTGCCGATGGGTATTACGCTGCGTGATATCGTGTTCAAAGTGGGCGGTGGGATCCGCGAGGGCAAGAAGTTCAAAGCGGTGCAGACGGGCGGACCCTCAGGCGGCTTCATCCCCGAGGAATTGCTGGATCTGCCGGTCGACTACGAGGAATTGACGAAAGTTGGATCGATGATGGGATCCGGCGGGATGGTTGTGACGGACGAAGAGAACTGTATGGTCGACATGGCCAAGTACTTCCTGAGCTTCACGCAGGCAGAATCATGCGGCAAGTGCATCCCGTGTCGCGAAGGGACGAAGCGAATGCTCGATATCCTCGAGCGCATTACGGTCGGTGAGGGCACAGAAGATGACCTGGTGCTCCTCGAAGATCTCTCAAGTGCAATCGTGGAGTCGTCACTGTGCGCCTTGGGAGGTTCAGCACCGAATCCGGTTCTCACGACTTTGAAGTACTTCCGCGAGGAGTATGAAGCTCACGTGCGGGAGAAGAAGTGCCCGGCGCATGTCTGCCGCAAGCTCAACGACTACACGATAGATCCGAAAATCTGCCTGGAGATTGGCCACGGCTGCGACGTGTGCAAGAAATACTGCACCGACGGTGCGATTATCGGCGAGCGGAAGAAAGTTCACTACATCGATCCGATGAAGTGCGGCAAGTGCGGAGCATGTTTTGACGTCTGCAATTTCAATGCAATCAAAGTCGCTTAACCAGCAGGAGAGCACGCATGATCACGCTCAAGATAGACGGCAGAGAAGTTCAGGTTCCCGAGGAAACACCGATTTTGAAGGCAGCCGAGAAGGCCGGCATCTGGATCCCGACGCTTTGTCATTCCGAATTGTTTGAACCGTACGGCGTTTGCCGCCTATGCGTTGTCGAGGCGGTGAGAGGGAAACGAAGCAGGGTTGTCACTTCGTGCAACTACCCTGTTCGGGAAGGAATCACGGTTCTCACCAATTCTCCCAAGATCCAGTGGATACGGAAGACCATCGTCGAGATGCTCTTCTCCCGATGGCCTAACGTGAAGGTTGTTCAGGATCTCGCCCGGGAGATCGGTGTCGAAAAACCACGCTTCGTAAGCCTTGAAAGGGATGAGGCGGCGGATGCCTGTATCCTCTGCGGAAAGTGCGTCAACGTGTGCCGCGAAGTCGTTCAGGCAAACGTCCTCGCATTCGCTTATCGCGGCATCAAGAGAGAAGTGGTCCTTCCGTTTGGTGTGCAGTCGGAAGCCTGCATTGTCTGCGGTGCGTGTGCTACCGTGTGCCCGACGGGACATGTCAAGATGGTGCTCGAAGATTACAGAGGAAAGAAGCCGGAGTTCACGCTCGGACCAAAGACTGCGATCTATGTCCCCACTCTGCAAGCGGTACCCCGTGTGCCGGTCATCGATACCGAGTCGTGCATTCACTTTCAGACGGGAGGATGCGAAACGTGTGCGAAAGTCTGTGAGCCAAGCGCTGTCAATTACGAGATGCAGGATCAGACAGTGGAGATAGATGTCGGCCAGATCCTGGTGTCGACCGGGTTTGACATCTTCGATGCAACCGCGATGGCTCAATACGGCTATGGAAGACTGGACAATGTCTACACCTCGTTGGAATTCGAAGCGATTCTCAACTCAACGGGACCTACCGGGGGCAAAGTGGTGATGAAGAACGGAAGGGAACCGAGGGCAGTTGGCATCATTCATTGCATCGGGTCACGTGACACGAACCACCATCCGTACTGCTCGCGGGTCTGTTGCATGTACGCGTTAAAATTCGCCCATCTCGTGCGTGACCGGACCAACGCGGCGATCTACCAGTTCTACATCGACATGCGGGCGTTCGGCAAAGGATACGAAGAATTCTACAATCGGCTTCTGGATGAGGGGATTACGATGATCCGCGGGAAGGCGGCGGAAGTTGTCGAAAGCGTGTGGGGGCATGATCATGAGCCCTCGTTGAAGATACGCTGCGAGGATACCCTCATCAGCAAGTTCCGGGAAATTCCGGTGGACATGGTGATCCTGTGTAACGCCATCGAGCCGCGGAAGGACAGTGATGCGGTCAGGAGGCTCTTTTCGATCAGCAAAAGCCCTGATGGATTCTTCCTCGAGCGGCATCCAAAACTCGATCCCACGTCAACGAGTACTGACGGTGTCTTCATCGCGGGGTGTGCTCAGGGTCCCAAAGACATCCCTGACACGGTCGCACAGGCAAGCTCGGCAGCGGCTCGCATTCTCTCCGTCCTTGCGAAGGGAGAGGTGGAAATCGAGCCCGTGCGCGCAATGGTGCAGGAGGAGTATTGCAGCGGATGCAAGATCTGCAACGCATTGTGCCCGTATAGTGCAATCGAGTTCCTGGAAGAGAAGAAGGTGTCGTATGTCCAGGAAGCACTCTGCAAAGGTTGCGGGACCTGTGTGGCGGCGTGTCCCTCTTCTGCGATGACCGGTCACGGGTTCACCGATGAGCAGATCCTTGCCGAACTGGATGGACTGCTGGCACAGTGAGGCAGGTTGATGGGCTACATAACGTTTTGAATTGACAATCGAAAGGTCTTCTGCTATGGCATTCGAACCAAAGATTATCGGTTTTCTTTGCAATTGGTGTTCCTACACAGGCGCCGATCTGGCTGGCGTGTCGCGCATCAAATCGGCCCCGAACGTGCGGGTGATCAGGACTATGTGCAGCGGGAGGGTGGATCCGTCGTTCATTCTGAAGGCATTCAAACTCGGAGCCGATGGCGTCATTGTGATGGGGTGTCATCTCGGTGATTGCCACTACCAGGAAGGGAATTACAAGACGATCCGACGCATTCCGTTCCTGAAACGACTTGTGGAGGGATTTGGCATCGACCCGCGCCGATTGCGACTTGAATGGGTTTCTGCGTCCGAAGGAGATCGGTTCGCGAAAGTGGTGAATGAGATGACGGAAGAGATCCGTGCTCTTGGACCTTTGAAATTGTCGGTCCATCAGGAATCCGAACACATGGCTGTGCACGCTGAAGGATATTGAAGGTTTCGTAGATAAGGAGATTGTCATGGCAAAACCGAAATTGGCTTTGTACTGGGCGGCGAGTTGTGGAGGATGTGAAATCGCCGTCCTCGACATACACGAAAAGATCCTTGATGTGGCGGCAGCCTTTGATATCGTCTTTTGGCCTGTCGCGCTCGACTTCAAGTACGACGACGTGCGGGCGATGGAGGACAAGAGCATTGATCTCTGTCTTTTCAACGGAGCGATTCGCAACAGCGAGAACGAGGAAATAGCACAGATGCTGCGGAGAAAATCAAAAACACTGGTCGCGTTCGGATCGTGTGCTTTTGAAGGCGGCATTCCGGGTCTCGCCAATCTCACAACGAAGGATGAAATCCTCAATTTTGTCTACAAGGAATCGCCGTCGACCGTCAGCAACAACGGAGGTACGTTTCCTCAGGTTCATACAACGACGGCCGATGGATGCTTAGAAATCCCGGAACTGTGGAACACCGTCAAAGCGCTCGACCAGGTCGTCGATGTCGAATACTATATCCCCGGATGCCCGCCCCAGCCGGAACAGATCGCGGCGGTGATAGGCCTCATCATGAGCGGTGGGCCGCTTCCCCCGGCGGGATCGGTCGTGGGGGCAGGCGAAAAGACCTGTTGTGATGAATGCGCCCGGGCACGCAAGGAGAAAAGGATCAAACAATTCCATCGCCCATGGGAGATTTTTGCAGATCCCAAGGAGTGCCTCCTCGATCAGGGCATTGTTTGCATGGGTCCTGCGACGCGCAGCGGCTGCGGGGCGTTGTGCACGGCGGCGAACGTGCCATGCCGAGGGTGTTATGGACCGCCTCCGAATGTCGAGGACCAGGGTGCGAAGATGGTCAGCGCGCTCGCTTCCGTCATTGACGCACACGAGCCGGAAGAGATAGATCGGATACTCGATCAGATCGCCGATCCTCTCGGCACCTTTTACAGATTCTCTCTTGCCCATTCGATACTGAGGAGGGTTGAAAAACCATGAAGCAGATTAAGATCGATCCCATTACCCGACTCGAAGGCCACGGCAAGATCGACATCTTTCTGGATGACGACGGAGAAGTGTCGAATACGTACTTCCAGATTCCGGAACTTCGTGGCTTCGAACAGTTTTGTGTGGGCCGACCTGTAGAAGAAATGCCGCGCATCACCACTCGCATTTGCGGCGTATGCCCTGAGGCACACCATATGGCTGCGGCAAAAGCGTGTGACGCCGTCTATCATGTAGAAGTCCCGCCGACAGGCAAGAAACTCCGGCAGCTTCTCTACAACACCTTTTACGCTGGCGATCACACGACGCACTTCTACGCTCTCGGCGGTCCGGATTTCGTAGTGGGTCCCGATGCGCCGGCGGCAGAACGAAACATCCTCGGCGTTGTGAAGAAAGTCGGGCTGGAGGTTGGAGGGAAAGTCATCGAAATGCGGAAACGCACGCAAGAAGTGATCAAGACGCTCGGCGGTAAGCAGACGCACCAGGTGACATGTGTTCCGGGCGGTATTAGTAAGGGGATCACGGAGGAAGAGCGAAAGAAAATCGAGGAGCATTGCGTCTGGTTTGTGGAGTTTGGCAAGTTCACCCAGAAGGTTTTCGAAGACATTGTCCTCAAGAACAAGGCATATGTTGACCTCATTCTCTCCAGCGCCTATTCCATGCGGATCTACTCCATGGGAACGGTCGACGAAAAGAACAGAGTCAATTTATATGATGGAAAGGTTCGTGTTGTCGATCCGGAAGGCAAAGAGCTCGTGAAATACGCTCCATCGGAGTACCTCGAGAACGTTGCGGAGCACGTTGAGCCGTGGACATATCTCAAGTTCCCGTTTCTCAAGAAAGTAGGATGGAAGGGATTTGTGGATGGGAAAGAGAGTGGCGTGTACCATGCGACACCGCTCTCGAGGCTTAACGCAGCTGACGGCATGCCGACTCCGCTTGCCCAGGCTGAATACGAAAAGATGTTTTCTACTTTGGGCGGAAAACCGGTCCATGCGATGCTCGCGATGCATTGGGCACGCATCATTGAATTGCTGAGTGCGGCGGAGATGGCGCTTGACCTCTCGCGTGATCCGGAGATTACCGGCACGAACACGCGCACCATCCCGACTGAAATACCGACAGAGGGCGTGGGAATTGTGGAAGCACCTCGGGGGACCCTGACGCATCACTACACGACAGACGAAAAGGGAATACTCCGCAAGGTGAACCTCATCGTTGGCACGACGAACAACTACGCCCCCATCTCGATGTCCATCAACCGTGCTGCCAGGGGCCTGATCAAGAAGGGATCAGAAGTCACAGAAGCGACATTGAACAAGATCGAGATGGCATTCCGTTCCTTCGATCCGTGCTTCGGGTGTGCGACGCATTCGATGCCAGGGAATATGCCCCTCATCGTACGGATTCGGGATCTTGACGGGAGCGTTCTGGAGGAAGTGCGGAGAGATTAGAGGCGTAATCTCGGCGACGAGTCATTTCTCATTTGTGAGATACGGCCGGGCAGAGAGATCTGTCCGGCCTTCTGTTTTTGCACCAGGAGCTGGTTTCGTTGCGTTCATCTTGAAAGAGCAGTACTATTCAGCAGAAGTGGTGATCGTGGTACGCAACGTCCACGGTCCGCCCGTCGCCGTGAACTCTGACGTGACGGCCTCAACAATTTGAAAACCTGGAAGAGAGTCGATCCATGAAATCGACACTGCCTGATGTGCACGAGTTCCTCTCTCAGCGAACGCTCGCGCTTGCGGGCGCATCGCGGAGCGGGAAGAAGTTCGGGAATGCGATCCTCAAGACCCTCAAAGAGAAAGGATACAAGATATTCCTCATCCATCCTGCCGCTGAGACGATCGAGGGTGAGCGCTGCTATCGTACGTTTGACGAAATGCCCGAGAAGCCGGGCGGCCTTGTCGTCTGCCTTCCCTCGGTACAGACGGAGATTCTTCTCCATCAGGCGCTGTCGGCAGGAATATCGCGCATTTGGCTTCAGCAGGGTTCAGAATCGTATGCAGCTATGAGGTTCTGTGAACAGCAGGGGCTCAAGTTCGTGCACGGGCACTGTATTCTCATGTTCGTGGAGCCGGTTGAATCATTCCATCGCTTTCACAGATGGATTTGGAGACTCCTCGGCAAGTATCCGCCGCTGACGCCCGGCAATGAGCCTCAGTAATCACAGACGCCGCGTTGTTGCTCTTCTCCGGAGGTCCTATGAAAAGAATCGATCTGAGAAGGGATTTTCGTGATCTCTACCGACCATCTGCGCTGGAAATTGAGATGGTCCGGATTCCGAAGCTGCAGTACCTCATGATAGACGGCGAGGGTAGCCCTAATTCGGGTGAGGGATTTCCCCAGGCCGTCCAGGCGCTCTACGTAACCGCATACACCTTGAAGTTCATGCTCAAGAATGAGATGAAGGTGGACTTTCCAGTGATGGCGCTGGAGGGATTGTGGTGGGCGAAACATCCCGAAGCGTTCCGCCTGAAACGATGGGATGATTGGCGGTGGACGCTGATGATCATGCAGCCCGGACTCGTCACGAAAACCCACCTGAAGAAAGCGCTAACGCTCGCTTTCGAGAAAAAGGGATTGCCTGAACTACGACGAGTCAGGCTGGAATCATTCACAGAGGGTCTGGCTCTTCAATTGATGCACGTCGGGCCGTACGACAAGGAAGGCCCCGCAATCGATAGACTTCATTCGTTTGCAGCAGAGCGCAAACTGAAACTGGTTGGGAAGCATCACGAAATCTACCTGAGCGATCCGCGAAGGGTGAATCCTGCGAAGATGAAAACGATCCTCAGGCACCCGGTCAGAAAATGACCAACAATTTCGCCTCCTGAGCACATGAACGTTGTTGAGATCCTCATTCTTCTTGTCGGCACGGTGGTGCTGGTGATTCTCACGTGGACAGTTTCACTGAGGGCAGGTCGGCATCACGGCATCTTTCGGTTTTTCTCGTTCGAAAGTATCCTCATTCTGGCTCTCTTGAATTGGCGATGGTGGTTCGCTCATCCCTTCTCCGCAAATCAAATCGCGTCCTGGATTCTTCTCTGCGGCTCGATTCTGCCCGCGGTGGCGGGATATCGTTCTCTCCATCGGCATGGAAGGGCAAAGGATGGATTTGAGAACACGCAGACTTTGGTTCAAACCGGTATCTACAGCCAGATTCGCCATCCAATGTACCTCTCGCTTATGATGCTGGGCACGGGTGCATTTCTGAAAGGCGTGACGGAAACGACTCTGGCGCTGGCTCTCGTGAACTGCGTTGCGTTGATAGCGACAGCATTGCGGGAAGAGAAGGAAATGATGGAGAAGTTTGGGCCCTTGTATGCCGGGTATATGACTCGGACGAAGCGATTTTTCCCCGGCATCTTCTGACAAACCATGGATGTCGGGACGCAGTAATCGTCGGCGGAGTGCGATTTCCAGATGTGAGAACAGAGCTCGAAAATCGTATCATGAATGAGAAGAGTCCGCCGTCGAAGGTGACCACATGCATATTCTGTTTATACTTTCCACAAGCGCCAAATTGGCACGATAGTTGAGCCAAAAAGTTGATTTCTAAGTTTCTTCCGTAGTCTTGCCGGTCATTTCCACTTCTGAGAATAGAGCCTTTTCGTTATCTTCGGGACAAAAAAGTCCATTCCCGATGTTGGGCAGCGAAGTCCTGAATGAAACACAAAGAGTGTAGGTCCACAGAAATCCACAAATACCAGATAAGCAGCTACACTGCTACATGTAAAGGAGGAGTACTGTATGCCTGATACATTGCTGATCAAGGACAACCGGACCGGCAAGGAAATCACAGTGCCGATCACGAATGATACGATCAAAGCCACAGACCTCCGCCAGCTCAAGGTGAAGGATGATGATTTCGGTATGATGACGTACGATCCGGCGTTCATGAACACGGCGTCGTGCATCAGCCGCATCACATTTATCGATGGCGACAAAGGAATCCTCCGCTATCGGGGGTATCCCATTGAGCAGCTTGCAGAGAAATGCTCGTACCTCGAAGTCGCGTATCTCCTACTCCACGGCGAACTGCCGACGAAGACCCAGCTTGATGACTGGGCCTACAATATTACCCACCACACCCTTGTCCATGAAAGCATCAAGAAATTCATGGAAGGATTTCGGTACGATGCTCACCCGATGGGGATGCTCGTCAGCACACTTGCCGCAATGTCGACCCTGTATCCTGAGTCGAAGAAGCTCTTTGATGCTGACAATCGGAAACTCCAGATCTACAGACTGATCGGTAAAGTGCCCACGATTGCGGCCTATGCATTCCGCCATCACCTTGGTCAGCCCTACGTGTACCCCGATAACGACCTCAGCTATCCCGGCAACTTCCTCAATATGCTGTTCAAGATGACCGAGCCAAAGTACAAGGTGAATCCGGTGCTGGAACGGGCACTCGACATCCTCTTTATCCTGCACGCGGATCATGAGCAGAATTGCAGCGCGAACGTCATGAGGAGCATTGGCAGCTCGCAGGCGGATCCATTTGTGTCCTCAGCGGGTGCTGCTGCAGCACTCTACGGCCCGCTGCATGGTGGAGCAAATGAACAGGTGCTGGTCATGTTGCGTGAGATCGGATCGATTGACAAGGTTCCTGAATTCATCAAGAAGGTAAAATCAGGAGAGGGTGGACGCCTGATGGGATTCGGACACCGCGTCTACAAGAACTACGACCCGCGCGCCAAAATCATCAAGAAGACGGCAGAGAGCGTCTTCGAGGTGACCGGGAAGAACCCGCTTCTTGAGATTGCCGTCGAACTCGAGCGCATCGCTCTGCAGGATGAATACTTTGTGAAGCGGAAGCTGTATCCGAATGTGGACTTCTATTCGGGAATTATTTATGAAGCTCTGGGCTTCCCGAGCGAAGTGTTCACGGTCCTCTTCGCGATCCCGCGTATGTCTGGTTGGTTGGCGCAGTGGCAGGAACTGCTGCTCGATCCGGATCAGAAGATCGCGCGGCCGCGTCAAGTGTACCTCGGATCCGGCGAACGCAACTTAGTTCCGATCGAAAAACGAGGCTAGTGCGCTCTGCAAAGGGTGGGAGCGATCCCACCCTTTGTTTTGTTGCCGTCGTTTTTCAGAATCTCTGCTGAACAGACTTCTCAAATACACAGCCGTCGATCGTGCTCGGTGTGGCGCACAGGTCGGCGGCTTACTTTTTTCATGAACTTTCGCTACCATACCTCAGAACTCATCGGGCCTTGTCGGTTGTCAGTTCTTGGAAGAGGCCGCTAGAGGCTCAGTCCTCTCAGTTCTGAGAAGCGGGAAGCCCAAAACACAGGTTTTTGAGTAGCGCTGAGGCTGGCATTTCAATTGCCCCTCGGGGAGAAGCCCAGCTTGGCGTTTACGGAGTCGTGACACCGTGCATGAACTTTCGATAGCGCAGAACATACTTGACATCGTCCACCAGAGCGTAGAGCGAAGGGAGCTGGAGGACGTTCGCTTCATACGATTGAGGCTCGGAGCGCTGTCGGGAGTGGTTGGAGACTCGCTCGAATTCTGTTTCACGGCGATAACCGCCGAGACTCCGCTTGCCCGGGCCCGGCTGGTATTCGAACACATTCCGTTTCGCGTGCGGTGTAATCCTTGTGCGCGGGAATTTGACAATGAGTTGGGGTATGTTGTTTGTCCCGCCTGTGGCGGCTCTGATACGCAGGTTTTGTCAGGACGCGAACTCCAGGTCGTAGAAATCGAATTGAACGATCAGGCTGAAGGTGCGCTATGAGTATTGTGACGGTTGAGAGAAAAGTACTTGAGAAGAACGACGAAATCGCCCGGCGAAACAGACAGTTCTTCGCATCAAAGAAAATGTTTGTGATCAATCTCGTCAGTTCGCCGGGATCAGGCAAGACGAGCATTCTGGAACGAACACTGGAGATCCTCGGAGCGAGGATACCCGTTGCCGTCATCGAGGGAGATGTCCAGACGGATTTCGATGCGCAACGGATAGCCCGATGCAACGTGCCGGTAGTCCAGATCGTCACGAACGGGGGTTGCCACCTGGACGCAAAACTAGTTGAAGACGCAATGAACTCCCTTGATTTGAGTCGAGTCAGACTACTGATCATCGAAAACGTGGGAAATCTGGTTTGCCCCTCGAACTACGACCTTGGAGAGGCACTTAAGGTGGTAGTTGCAAGCACAACGGAGGGAGATGACAAGCCGTTGAAGTACCCCGGAATGTTTCAGAATGCTTCTGTGTTGATAGTAAACAAGACAGATTTGCTCCCTTACGTGCGCTGTGACATGAATGTCTTGAAAGGGAACGCTCTAAAGATCAATCCGTCTCTCAGGATCTTTGAGACATCCTGCACGACGAATGAGGGTATCGCGGAGTGGTGTTCATGGCTTGAAGGGAATCTTGTTCACTAGGTGCCGTCGGACCATACGCCCATGCCAGCTCTTCCATCAACCGGATTTCTTCCAGCCTACAGGGAGCGGCTTTCAGCAGTCGGATTGTCACAGCGAGCCGATGCGCTGAGAGAGCTCATGCACGAATGTGTGTTGTGTCCGCATGAATGCAGGGCACACCGTCTTGAGGGCAGGTACGGTGTGTGTCACTTTGGTGCTGAGACAATGGTGTCGAGCGCCGGCCCCCACTACGGTGAGGAGCCTCCACTTTCCGGCAAACGGGGATCGGGGACGATCTTCTTTTCATCCTGCAATCTCAAATGTACATTCTGCCAGAACTACGACATCAGCCAGATGCGTTATGGGCGGCGAGTGACGCCACAGGAACTCGGGGAAATCATGCTTCGCCTCCAGGAGGCGGGATGTCACAACATCAACCTTGTCACACCGACTCACATGGTCCCTCAGTTTGTGTCGGCACTGGTTCACGCGGTCGAGCATGGACTGCATCTGCCGATTGTCTACAATTGCGGCGGCTATGAATCGGTGAATGTGCTCCGATTGCTTGAGGACATTGTTGATATCTATATGCCCGATGTGAAATACTCCTCCAACGATGTGGCGAGGAAATATTCGGGAGCGCCGGAATACTGGGATGTGGTTAGACCGGCTGTCAAGGAAATGCATCGGCAGACGGGAGATCTTGAGACTGACAGCAGGGGAATCGCCCGGAGGGGAGTGTTGATCCGTCACCTTGTTCTCCCGAACGGTCTGGCCGGCTCCCGCGCTGTGCTCGATTTCGTTTCCAGAGAGTTATCGAGGTCGAGTTACGTGAACATCATGGACCAGTTCCGTCCTGCGTATCGATCGCTGCGGTACACCGAGCTGAGCCGCGCGATCAAGGAACGTGAATACCTCGAGGTTCTCGAATACGCAGCAGCCGTGGGACTGCAAAGGGGGTTTCCTCAACCCGCTGAATGGGTGCACTGAGTGACAAAGCCGCCACCATATCAGGAACATTCTATCCCCTTCAGGCTGCGCGCTGCTATCCGGGGCGCTGTCCAAGGTGTGGGCTTCCGGCCGTTTGTGTATCGCCTTGCGACCGAAATGAACCTGCCTGGATGGGTCTCGAACACGTCGCAAGGGGTCTTCATTGAGGTCGAAGGGGAGAAGCCGACCCTCGACCAATTCGTCTTCCGGCTGCAGAAGGAAAAACCTCCCCGCTCATTTATCCAGAGCTTTGAGTTCTCGTTTCTGGACCCGGTTGGATTCACGCTCTTCGAGATTCGGGACAGCGATGAGACGGGGAAGAAGAGCGTCATCGTTCTGCCTGACATTGCGACATGCCCTGATTGTCTTGCCGAGATCCTCGACCCGCAAAACCGACGCTACCAATATCCGTTTACGAACTGCACGAATTGCGGACCCCGCTTCTCCATTGTGGAATCGCTCCCGTACGACCGTCCAAACACTTCGATGAAGAAGTTCGTTCTGTGTCCGGCATGTCAGAAGGAGTACACAGATCCCGCCGACCGGAGGTTCCATGCCCAGCCGACGGCATGCCCGAACTGCGGTCCCCAACTTGAGTTCCTCTCCGGAAGCGGGGAGCCAACGTATCGCAGACACGAGGCACTCCTTGCGACAGCTCAGGCAGTGCGGGATGGTCACGTGGTGGCGGTGAAAGGGCTTGGTGGTTTTCACCTCATCGTGGATGCCCGGAGCGATGATGCGGTCAAGCGGCTCAGAGAGAGGAAACATCGCGAGGAGAAGCCACTGGCCATGATGTTCCCGACGGTCGGGATGGTGCAAGAGGAGTGTGATGTTTCGGAATTGGAAGAGCGGCTCCTCGTGTCTCCCGAATCACCGATTGTGCTTCTTTCACGAAAAGACAACCGCGAACTGTATGGAAACCTGGTGTCGGCGTTGGGGATATCCCAGTTTGTGGCGCCTGGGAATCCGACCTTTGGTGTGATGCTCCCCTACACGCCACTTCATCACCTCTTGATGCTGGAGTTGGGGCATCCAGTCGTGGCAACGAGCGGTAACCTGTCAGACGAACCAATCTGTACCGACGAACGCGAAGCGCTTCGCAGGCTGAGAGGTATTGCAGATTGTTACCTTGTGCACAACCGGCCGATTGTCCGTCATGTCGATGATTCCATCGTTCGTGTGCTCCACGGCAGGGAACTCGTTATGCGGCGGGCGAGGGGATACGCTCCGCTGCCCGTCCACGTCGCCAGTGAGTCGAAAGAGACGGTGCTTGCGCTGGGTGCCCACCTGAAGAATAGTGTGGCGCTCTCCGTGGGCAACAATGTTGTCGTTAGTCAGCACCTCGGGGATCTTGAAACGCAGCAGTCCTTCGAAGCATTTCGTGCTGTTGCGAAGGACCTCCAGAATCTCTACGACGTGAAAGCTGACATCCTTGCGTGCGATATGCATCCTGACTACTTTTCTTCGCGGGAAGCGCACTCAACAGCTCAGCCGGTTGTCGACATACAGCATCATCATGCCCATATCCTTTCCTGCATGGCTGAGAACGAGCTTTCAGGTGAGGTGCTCGGTGTTGCATGGGATGGAACGGGGTACGGTCCGGATGGGACGGTATGGGGTGGGGAGTTCCTTCTGACATCAGGGGGTACCTTTGAGAGGTTTGCGCGGTTCAGGACGTTCAGGTTGCCAGGGGGAGACAAGGCCGTCAAAGAACCTCGCCGCACTGCGGTAGGTCTCCTCTATGAGCTTCTCGGAGACGAGATGTTCCGCGAACGCAATCAGGCTCCTTTCTCCGAGCTCAGCGTGGCCGAACTCAGCGTGCTCCAACAGATGCTGAAACAGAACGTGAACGCCCCGGAGACGTCGAGTGTCGGGAGACTCTTCGATGCGGTTGCGTCATTGACGGGATTCCGCCATTACAATCGGTTCGAGGGCCAGGCTGCGATGGAGCTGGAATTCGCCCTTGCTGGCGTCTCGTCAGAGCAGACGTACCGGTTCGAGATCATTCCCGCCAACTCTCTGCCACAAGTTGGTCAACGCAAAGAGAACGTTGGGCAATACGTACCGCGATTCACGATAGACTGGTCGGCAGTGGTCAGGGACATTCTTGCTGACACAAAGAAGTGTGTTGCTGTTCCCATGATCTCAAAGAAATTCCATAATGCTCTCGTCCAGGTCATTGTTCATGTTGCAGAAAAAGCCGGGCTCGAGAAAGTGGTCCTTACTGGCGGGTGTTTCCAGAACCGGTATTTAACTGAGAAGGCGGTCACGAAACTCAGAAGCGCTGGATTCAAGCCGTATTGGCACCAGCGCATCCCGCCGAATGACGGGGGCATCTCTCTGGGCCAGGTCTACGGTGTCCTCCTCGGAACAGGAGCAGGGGCGAAGGAAAGGAATCAGGCTAGTGCCGCAGGATAGGCGCCGCTGGCGCATGATGAACGAAAACGTGATCTAATCGGAGGCTCTGATGTGTCTGGCTATACCTGGGAAAGTGTTGACGATCGACAGAAACGTGCAGCCGGCAATGGGAGTTGTAAGCTTCGGCGGCGCTGAGAAATCTGTGTGTCTTGAGTGGTTGCCGGAAGTTGAGGTTGGGGAGTATGTGATTGTCCACGTCGGCTTTGCGATCAGCAAAATGGATGAGAAAGAAGCGATGGAAACACTCAAGCTGATTTCTGACATAGATCGAAGCCTGGACGATTCCCAGTCGCCGGAGGAAAAATCCTGAATGCTGCAAAAGAAAGAGTGCCTTGTGCTATTGCTGCTTTTCGCTGTGGTGTTTACTCAGGCCACGGTTTGCCAAACACTGACGGTGCCCAAAACGCTGGGTCAGCTTGAGGTGATGAAAACCCAGACGGGAAAGGATGCCCAACTGCTCGTCGACCGGCTTCATCGAAAGTCCGTTTCTCCTTTGAATTCTATCGTAGCGGAGTATCAGGCAGTTCCCGGCTCGGCCACACTCTATGTATCGGAATACACGACCGTCCGCAAGGCAGAAGAGGCGGCTTCGAAGATGATGCAACTCATCAAAGGGGGAAACAGGCTCTTCAGGCACTACAGCGGAAAGAACATCGGGCGCACAGCCGTTGGCCGCTGTCTGGGAATGGGACAGGTCCACTATGTGTTCCAGCATCAGGTGCAAGTCTATTGGCTGAGCGTGGACCCTCTGCGTGAAACGGAAGCGTTTGAGGCGCTCTCCAGAGCTATCCCTCTCAAGCCCCAATAGCATCAGGTCCGCAACTCCAAAGTGAATTGACATTCGAATTTTCTTTTCGGATGTTTCTCTCCATATTAACCCGAACTCTCGTATCGCATGCGACTACTACGCTTCAGGCCGTATCAGATCTTTTGCATTGCGCTGGCGCAACTGGCGGTTCAGTTCGCTGCGACGTCCCAGAGCACCTCGGATTCGAGGCCTGCCATCTCGGTCGTCCGGGCGAGCAGCTCGATCGTGATTGACGGAAAGCTCGACGAATCCTCATGGCGGTCGGCTGCAGGGAGCGTTCTGTTTACCCAACGTGAACCGAATGAGGGTGAACCTGTCTCAGAGAAGACATCGGTTGTCCTTCTCCTCGATGACCGTGCTCTGTACATCGGAATTCGATGCGAGGATTCTGATGTCTCACAGCTTGTTGCAAACGAATTGCGTCGTGATGCAGTTCTGACCGATAATGACTGCGTCGAGCTTTACCTCGATTCATACCATGACCACCGGACTGCATTCTTCTTCGCCACAAACCCACTCGGTGCTCAGCGCGACGGGATCGTTCTAGCAGATGTGAATGAAGAAGATCAGAGCTGGGACTGGAACGGTGTTTGGGAAAACGCGTGCACGATCGACAGCGCAGGCTGGACGGCCGAGTTCGCAATTCCATTCCAGACGCTTCGTTTTCACAGTGGTGATAATACAACCTGGGGACTCAATGTGGGCCGGTTGATTCCCCGGAAGCGGGAAGAGGCGTATTGGACTCCAATCCGGCGCGAGTATGGGTGGGCTGGCAAGTTCCGAGTGTCCGTCTACGGCCATCTGACCGGATTGGGAATTCTGAAGCAGCACGGCGATCTCGAGCTCAAGCCATTCGTGCTTGCGGGATCGGAGCGCGATTATGAAGAAGTATCCTCCCCCGAATTCCGCAAGGGATTTGGATTAGACGCGAAATTCCATGTGACGCCGAACATCACGGCAGATCTCAGCCTCAATACCGACTTCGCACAGGTGGAGGCCGATCAGGAACAGACCAATCTCACCCGCTTTGAACTCTTGTTTCCCGAGAAGCGCGATTTCTTCCTTGAGGGGGCGTCGATATTCCGCTTCGGGGAACGATCGTACACCCCGCTGATGCCGGCAAGCGTGTTCTTCTTCAGCCGCAGGATCGGTCTGTCGGAAGACAATACAGTCATTCCGCTGATTGGCGGTGTGAAGGTGACAGGGAAGACATCAGGCCTGGGGGTTGGATTCATGAACATGACAGCTGATCGGTCAACCTACCTGAATGACGATGATGAGGAGATCACCGTACCTCGGACGAACTATGGAGTCCTCAGGCTTCGTCAGGACGTCATGGAAAACTCATACGTGGGGATGATTGCCCTCAACAAACAGGGCATTGGGGTGGCAGCGTACAATCGTGGAGTGGGCCTGGATGCGAACTTCTACGTATCGCCGAATACTCAGGTCGGTGGATTTCTGGCGAAATCAGTTTCTCCCGACATGAAGGGAAAGGACCTCGCCGCATATCTGGATTTTACCTATTCCGATGATTTCTTCTCCGTGTTCCTGAATCAGAATTCCATACAGGATAATTTCAATCCCGAGATGGGCTATTTCCAACGAACCGGAATCAGGAGAAGTGAGGTAAGCTTCGGACTCTCTCCGCGACCGGGGGTCCTGAATCTGAGACAAGTCACGTGGTTCAATGATTTTCACTACATCGCGAACCAACAGGGGAGATTAGATGCGCGCTACCTCTATACGGGCCTTTGGTCGCAGTTCACGAATGGCGCGTATCTGCTCGCTCTCATGTCGTGGAATGCCGAGAACCTGACGGAGAGTTTTGACCTTAGCGATGGTGTCGGTGTCGCAGCGGGATCGTATCGGTATGCAAGTGCATTCGCCGAATTCTCATCCGACAAAAGCAGGGGAATATCTGGCGGGTTTGTGGGGCGTCTCGGCACCTTCTACGACGGCGATATCGTTGGGTACGGCGGCACGCTCAATCTCAAGCTGGGGTCGCATCTCACACTGAACCTGCAGGGCGAACGGAATATCATCAATGTGAAAGCCGGCAACGTGACGACCAACCTTGTGAGCTCTCGCTTCACCTACGCGTTTTCGCCGAGGCTGTACGTAAAAGCGTTCGTGCAGTGGAACAGTCAGAACAAAGAACTTCTGGCAAACGTTCTGCTCAGCCTCATCCACACTCCGGGGAGTGATTTGTTCATCGTCTACAATGACCAGCTCTCGACGACAGGGAGAGGTCTCTCAAGTATCTACCGAACCATTCTGCTAAAGTGCACCTATCTTTTTTCCCTCTGATCGCAAATCTTGCGATCTCGCGTTGTTGAAATCCCCTTCGACGCTTCGGTTGCTTCTGAATGCATGATATGATATTTTGAACCGAAGACGAAGCACGTTCGGACCGTCATTCCTCACTTTCTGTCGCATGCGCTATATTGACGAATACCGTGACCAGGGGGCTGCGCGACACCTCGCTCTGCTGATTCGTAAGGTCATGACCCGCCCGTGGACGATCATGGAAATCTGCGGCGGCCAGACCCACACGATCGTGAAATATGGCATCGAAGAGCTGCTCCCGCAGGATCTGACTCTGGTGCATGGCCCTGGCTGTCCAGTCTGCGTTACGCCTCTCGAGACGATCGACAAAGCCATTTCGATTGCAGCACTGCCAGATGTTACGTTCACCTCCTTCGGCGACATGCTCCGAGTTCCCGGGTCAACAAAGGATCTCCTGAGCATCAAGGCGGAAGGCGGCGACATCCGCATCGTCTACTCGCCGCTCGACGCGGTGAAACTGGCCCAGCAACATCCCGACCGTAAGGTGGTCTTCCTTGCAGTTGGATTCGAAACCACTGCGCCCGCGAATGCCATGGCCGTCTGGCAGGCGAGGAAGCTTGGGCTTCAGAACTTCTCGATGCTCTGCTCACATGTACTCGTACCGCCAGCCATGAAAGCACTTCTTTCCTCTCCGGCGAACCTTGTGCAAGGATTCCTCGCGGCTGGCCATGTATGCACCGTCATGGGGTACGAAGAGTACATCCCGATTGCCGACCGGTTTCGGATTCCGATTACCATAACGGGATTCGAGCCTGTGGACATTCTGCAGGGCATCTACATGACGGTGAAACAACTTGAGGAGGGCCGGACTGAGGTTGAGAATCAGTACGCTCGCGCGGCGAGAAAAGAGGGGAATATCGCTGCGAAAGCTCTGATGGCCGAGGTGTTCGAAACGGTCGACCGGAAATGGAGGGGGATCGGGACAATTCCGCTCAGTGGCTACGGTTTGAAAAAGGAGTTCGCGGAATTTGACGCTGAGAAGATCTTCGATGTCGGTGGAGTGACGGCAGATGAATCTCCGCTGTGCATTGCGGGGCAGGTTCTTCGGGGTCTCAAGAAACCGCACGAATGTCAAGCGTTTGCCAAGGAATGCACGCCGGAGCACCCCCTCGGTGCACCGATGGTCTCGTCTGAGGGGGCCTGCGCCGCGTATTACCATTTTTCGCGAGCCAGGACACACACGACACAGTGAGGGTATTGGCTGACGTATGGACGAGTGCTCGCCTGTCGATCACGCGATACTAGCACATGAACGGACTGTCGTATGAGCTCCCCACGCGAAATCATGCGCCAGGCGATGGACCTCCGTCAGCCTTCCCGCATCCCGCTCATGTGTCAGCTCAGTATCGGGCACATGCTTCAACAGCTCGATGTGTCTCCACTCGAATTCTGGCATGATCCTGTCGTGTTTGCACAAGGGATCTGTCGGCTACGCGAGATCTATCACTTCGATGGAGTACTGGTTAGTCTCCATGGGCATGATCCGGACTGGCGGGTGGGGATACGATCGAGAAGGCAGACGCCCGAAGGTGAGGAGGTGACGTGGAGCGATGGCACTGTGCTGCTCTACGTTCAGGATGATTTGCCGCGGCCGATCGAATCGCACTCTCCGTCGTTTGGAGGCATTGACCAGGCGCTTGACGCGCTTCCTTCCACGCTGAGTTACATCCCGGTCTCCCAGGGTTTGCGGTTTCTGCTCCATCGCGATCATATGTTTGAGATTTTCACCTCTGTCAGGGCAGAGATCGGCTCTGGGTACTCCCTCCACGGCGAAATTACCTCTCCGTTTGATTACTTCCTTGATCACTGTGGGCATCAGAGAGGGCTGATGTACCTTTTGACGGAGCCCAAGAAAGCAGGGGCCGTCCTAGGGCACTTCACGACGCTTGTGAAGGGTCTGTCTGTTCGCATGTGCGGAGCGGGGATCGATGCAGTGAAGATCTCTTCGCCGTTTGCTGGTCGGGGGTTCATCCCCCCGGAATTATACAGTGAGTTCGTTCTCCCCTTTGAACGGGAAATTGCCGGAGCGGTGCGAGCTCATGATGTCCATATCTACACGCACACCTGCGGTGCAATCTCTGATCGGCTTGAGCTCCTGTTTGATGCCGGGGTCAGCGGAATCGAATGTCTCGATCCGCCGCCGCTGGGTGATGTGGAACTCAGCGATGCGAAGAAGCGCATCGGGAAGCGAGGTTTCATCAAAGGGAACATCGACTCCGTAAACACATTGTTGTATGGGACGACTGAACAAATCCTCGAAGACGCCAGAAGACGGATTGAGGTGGGGAAAAAGGGGGGCGGCTTCATCCTGAGCACTGCATGCTCCGTGGCGCCGCATGTCGATCGTGAGAAGTTGCTTCTGTTGCGGGATGCTGTCGATCGATGGGGGACCTAGGGGATCTCAACAAGGGGAACACAGGAAACCAGGATGACAACACATGGGCCGCAAACTCTGTCCAAAGATTATTCTTGAAGGCACCCGGCTGACTCTGAAAACGGAGATTGCTTTTGCCCTCAACGAGCATCCGAGAATTGTGGGACCGAGGAAGTATCGATACCATTCTCCCCTCATATCGGCTGAATGGTGCGCCTTTACGAACTTTCCATGGGGACGAGGTCTTATCAATTTTGAGCCTCACGAAGAAGCTCTTGCCATGGAAACGTACCGGACCTGGCTGCGGCTGTTCGAGTTGCAGAGATACTATTCCTGGATCATCGATCGATTCCACCTTTCGACAATGCTCTTTCAAAAGACAGCCAGAGGCCGGGACTACGACTTCAGGTGGCTGGAGGAGAAACTCGCAGGGCTGGGATTTCACCTTATCTTTTGTTATCGTGCACCGTCATCCTTCGAGGCGGCACGGGCGGAGCGCATCAAAGTGTCCGGGAATCCGTCGCAGTATGACGATTTGTCCCGGTATCTTCGAGAGCAGGAAGTGATGCAAGCCCTTGTTGAAGGATCGATCCTTCCGAAGATGACACATGATGTTTCGCACAACAATGTCGCCGTCGCAGTGGACGGAATTGCAGACTGGTTGGAGACGACCGGTGGTTTGTTCGCGCCGTAACACCGCCGGATCTCAACTCACCTCGCACCCCCTAGACAACTGACAGCATGATGAGCGAATCGTTTGTCGCTTTCGACCTGGGAGCTGAGTCAGGAAGGACGATTCTCGGCCGGCTCGACTCGGGTCGGCTATCGATTCAGCAGATGACGCGGTTCCCCAACGAGATGAAATCCATCGATGGCCACCTTCACTGGGACGTCACCGCGTTGTTCGGTGAACTTCGGAAAGGCCTCAAGACCTGCGCTGCCGCGGGTGTGCACCCTGTCAGCATCGGCGTTGACACATGGGGCGTCGACTTCGGCCTCCTGGACGGAAATGGAAACCTCGTTGAGCAACCAACATCATACCGTGATCATCGGACAGATGGGATCATGGAGAAGTTTTTCGAACGGTTGACTCGCGATCGGGTGTATGAGCTGACGGGCATACAGTTCATGCAATTGAACACCCTATTTCAGCTGTTTGCGGCGCGGAGAGACAATGCGGCACTCTTCGAACGTGTCGATCGCCTCCTGTTCATGCCCGATCTGTTCAATTATCTCCTCGCCGGTGTTGCCTGTGCTGAGTACACGATTGCGAGCACTTCACAGCTCTTGAGCCCCAAAGCGAGACAGTGGGAGCCTCAACTCTTTGACGCGCTCGAGATACCGATTTCTATCATGCAGTCGATCGTCGACCCCGGGACCGTGTTGGGGACTCTGAAACCTGACCTTGCGGAAGCAAGCGGCATGCCCGGAACGCGGGTCACGGCTGTGGCGGCACATGATACAGGATCGGCAATTGCCGCAATCCCGGCAGAAGGCGAGAACTGGGCGTACATAAGTTCTGGCACATGGTCGCTGATGGGCGTCGAGATCCAAACTCCGATCGTCTCGAAAGAGGCGCTCACGCTCAACTTCACAAATGAAGGCGGAGTCGGCGGCAAGATACGCTTCCTCAAGAACATCATGGGGCTCTGGCTCCTCCAACAATGCCGCAAAGACTGGTCGGAGATCGCACGCTATGATTACGAAGGACTTGTACGACTCTCGGATCAAGCGGAGCCCTTTCGCACCTTCATCGATCCTGACCATTCAGGATTTTTTCATCCGGACAGCATGACGGTGGCAATTCGCGAGTACTGTCAGAGAACTCAGCAGCCGCCTCCTGTGTCGCACGCTGAGTACATTCGATGCAT
>Ga0233425_10001998_pt1 | contig 42526 bp, 38 predicted proteins | sample Watercolumn_Towu_2_FD_181712 | JGI IMG/M metagenome (GOLD analysis project Ga0233425, IMG submission 181712) | Freshwater microbial communities from Lake Towuti, South Sulawesi, Indonesia - Watercolumn_Towuti2014_140_MG | ecosystem: Environmental > Aquatic > Freshwater > Lake | place...
CTAATGAGTTCAAAAGTAAAACGACATTTCCGCTTATTTTGTCATTCCGGCTTGTCCGGAATCTTTTTTTGTTTTCAGAAGGATTCCCGACGCGCTTCGCTTGCGGGAATGACAAATTGTGAGGCTTTACTTATGACCTCTTTAGTAAAAGAGCAGAAAACTTAACAGCCCTGTCCCGAACTGATATGAAAATATTATTTATAGCAAATCTTAGAGTGTCAAATAAATATCTTTTTCACGATAATGCAACGCGTTACCGGTGCTTTAATCCGGCAGAGGACCTTAATGATTCCGGCCATATTGGAGATGTATGTAATTTCGAGGAGTTTGATACAAGATATATTGACTGGTATGATGCGTTCGTTTTTCACCGTCCGCGCCTCAGCAGCAGTCTCGAAAGCATCCTTGCAAAACTGTCATCAAGGAACAAGCTCTTTTTCGCAGATTATGATGACCTCATATTCGATGAAAGATATGCGTCAGAGTCACCTCTCTATCTTTCCGGCATGGAATCGCTGAAGACAGTCTGTCGCAGATACAGGAACAACCTCCAGGCAATGCAGCTCTTCGACAAGATAACCGTCTCTACAGATGAGCTGAAAAAAACAATAAGCACCTGCCACCCTGGATCAGGCTTGACAGTGATTCATAACGGCCTCTCAAGAGGATGGCTAAAGTCAAATATCAGCCTTGGCATAAAAAATGACCCGTCAAAGAAAAAGGTGGTAACATACCTCTCCGGCAGTTTAACGCATGACCACGATTTTCTGGAAGTGGAGGAAGTGCTTGCCAGATATATGCAGAAGCATGAAGATATCTTCCTCAGGGTCGTAGGTCCGCTGAACTTCAACAGGAACAGGTTCAGGCATGGCAGGGTCATGACATCCGGGCTGGTCCCTTACAATACTCTGCCGAAACTGATCTCAGAGAGCTGGATAACGATTGCGCCCCTTCAGAACACTTTTTACAATAACTGCAAGACCGCGCTTAAATATTTTGAGTCAGCAGCATTCGGCATACCTGTAATCGCATCTCCCATACCTGATATGCTGCGTTATTCTGACAATGGCCTGCTGACAGCCTACGATCAGGACGACTGGATCAATGCCATCGAAAAGCTGAGGGACAAGGAGCAATACACGAAGATATCAGAGCAGATTATGAAATATTCACATGCGCATTGCATCTCCAGTCTTGAGACGGCTAAGATGGTCAGGTTGATAAATGGCCTCTTCAGCAAAGGCCTTTATGCAGATTCAAAGTTCCAGGGACGGCATAATACCATATTCAGCTCAGGAAATGACCACCATGCTGCAAGCTCCCAAGTCAGCAAAGCTGCAAGGTTGACAAGAAAGCTGATCAGGAACCCGAGAAAGTTCATTTTTGACTCAAAGGTGTTGCGCATCCTTGCAATAAGGGGCATATTGGGGACTAAACGGCATCAGGAGAGTGGGCTTCTGCAATACAGCCTATACCCTGCAAGAAGACGCTGGAAGCGGGATGGGAAATAGTCAGACAGGATCTCTTCTCTCTCTGCTTGTAGGGGGATGCAGGAAATTGACATCAGCCCACAACACATGCTAAATTTTCGCTATGTTAATAAAACAAATTTATTTCAACTTGAACAAGTAGTTTCCCGTTAGCCAATGCTGAGGGGATATTTTGACGACATTAGATCGTATTTTATGCGCGGTTGGGTTGCGGATACCAATCAATATGAAAATAAACTGCGCATTGAGATACTTTGTGATGGTAAAGTAGTTGCTTCAGGAGATGCGGATGTTGAACGCGATGACCTGAAAGCTGCCGGTATAGGTGATGGGAAACATGGGTTTAGTATTCAGGTGCCTCCAGAATTGTTTGACGGTACAACCCACCAACTGACTGCAAGAGCGATAGGTTTCGAGCAGCTGTTTGGCCCAATTTCATTCACTTACAGTGGTGAAATCAGAGGGGAGATTCTGGGGTTGCATGGATTCAGGGTATCGGGACAAGTAAGACTCGGTACGGACCACCAATTCAAAGAGCCTCTCATTGTTGAGTTACTGGAGAATGGCAAGGTGTTGGCATCTGTGACAGCAGATGATGAGGGGGATTTCGAAGTAGCACTTCATAGGGATAAATTCGACGGAAAACTCCACAGCATCCAAGCACGCCTGCAATACCCCCCTATTGAACTCGATGAGATTGAGCTGTTTCTGCCGGTCATTAGTGCTCAAGATGCTGCGCGGAACTGTGAACAATATCTGGGCGAAAAGGAAATAGATAACCTGATTCTGGGACAGTATTCAGAGGAAGAATTCGATTTTCTGGTCAAAGTGATTTATTATTCTAATCGATTCGATTACCTGTATTATCGACAGGTGTCTGGCTTGACATTGGGGTTTGAAGCGTCTATTCGTCATTTTCTGCAAGAAGGTGGAGAGCTGGGACTTATTCCGTTTCAGGGATTTTCGCCAAATGGCTACCGATTAATTAACGACGATCTGAAAGAGCTTTCTGATAAACAATGTTTTGTTCATTATGTACTGCGCGGACACAATGAGAAGCGTTATTTCAATCTTGCGCAACTTGGCCGAGATGCTGCTGAAATGAGGCTGAAACAGGGTTTCGAGAGCTCATGGTATGAAACAAAATATTCAAATTTGTTGGGCGATTTGCGTGCTGAGGAGCATTATCTGGCCATGGGTTGGCGCAAGGGCTTTGCTCCGAACCGCATCGGCTTTGACAGCACATTTTATATGGCTTGTTATGAGGATGCGCGACTGAGCAGTTCCCCACCCTATCTGCATTTTCTGAAACAGAAAGGTAAGCGTATTACAAAAAAGAATGAGATCAAGGATTTTGTGGCTGGCATTAGCAGTCCCGATGGGTTTGATGCCAAATATTATCGAACCCAATTGATTGAGCCTCTCAATCCTGACATTCCTGAAGCACTGCACTATCTGCTTGAGGGGGAGCGCAAGGGTCTTGATCCGAGAGAAGATTTTTGCTCCGCTTATTACTCAGAAAAATATACAGACTTGAGAACCTATGGGACCAGCCTCTTTGTTCATTATATTAAACATGGCAAGAACGAAGGGAGGGTAGCGAAGTTTCATGCGGAGCAATTCATCACTGCCGGAGGAGCTGAATTCAATCCAAGCAACCCTACAGTGATCGTGGTCTGCCATGAGGCTTCACGCACCGGGGCTCCCATTTTGGGCTTAAGGCTGGTCGAACATTTCTCCCGACGGGCCAATGTCATCAGTTGGAACGGAAAGATAGGTGCGATCACAGCAGAGTTTGCAAAATCCTGCGTTGCGATGATTAATGCCTTTCCTGATCATGTGGATACAGTATGGCTGGTGAAGGAGATCAAGCGGCGTTTTGCTCCCCAATTCGCTGTAGTTAATTCGGTTTGTACCGTTGGCGTTGCAGCTGCGCTTTATGAGGAAAAAATCCCATTGCTGGCATTGGTACACGAATATGCTGATTACATGGGCAAGCAGGTTGTGCAGATGCTCAAGTATGCTAATCAGGTCGTATTCCCTTCCAATGGAGTAAAATCAAGTGCGGACTTGGCAGCATTGAAGGCTTATGAGGGATATACCAGAAATACAATCGTTCGCCATCAGGGACGCTGTATTCCACCTTTTAACGAAGAGGGACGAGTATTTGATGAGGAAGACATTCTGCTGGGAATGGGGATTTCTGAGGATGACGAAAAGCCTGCTATTGTTCTTGGCTGCGGCTGGGTACAGATACGCAAAGGGATCGAGTATTTCATCGAAGCGGCAAGGGTGGTAAAAGCCAAATTGAACAGACCTGTTCGTTTCGTTTGGGTGGGTGGAGGTTATAAACCAGATACTGACTTGCTCTACTCATCCTGGTTGCGGTCTCAGATTATCAATTCTGATTTGGAAGAGGAAATAGTTTTTTTCGAGGAGACCGTAGATCTGGATCCCTTCTTTGAATTGGCGGATGTTTTCTTCCTGCCATCACGGCTGGATCCCTTTCCAAATGTTGCTATTGATGCAGTTGACGCCGGAGTTCCTATTGTAGCTTTCGAACGCGGCACAGGCTTTGCTGAGTTTATCGAGGCACATCCTTCTGTTGGCGTGGCAGTACCATTTCTGGATGTCGAGGCTGCCAGCGCTGCCATTTGCGATTATATTGAGGGGAAGCGCACTGCACAGGGGAAAAGCAAAGAGCTGTCAAAGCTGTTTTCGTTTGCTGATTATGCTGACTTCGTCTGGTCTGAAGGAGCAGACATGGTCAAACAGCAACAGCTGATTGAGGAGGAAAGCCGCCTGCTTGAAGTCTCTGGCCTGTTGAATGCTGATTTTTTCCATTCAGCTCGCACAGGATGGAATAACATTCTGCCTCCAGAGTATGAATATGTCTCCATGTGGGCGCGCGGTATCAGCCTGGCAAAGAGCCGCCCCGGCTTCAATGACAAGTTGGCCACGTACGATCTGGCTGATGTAGGAGGTAATGTAATTACGCCGCTGGCCAATACGATAAAACTGGAGGCGCCTCCATTCACTCATGATGTGCTTTACATCAATCACGAACAACTCTCTCCGGAGTGGTCTGGGAAACTGAAGGTGGCAATGCATATCCATGCTCATTACACCGACAGTCTGCAGCCGTTGCTGCATCGCTTGGGCTCGCTGGATCAAAAGATCAGACTGTTTATTACTACAAACAAGGTTGAAAAGGCAGATGCTATAACCGATGTGCTGGATGCATTTTCACTCGATGCCGAGGTGGTTATGATGCCCAATCGTGGTCGGGATATCGGCCCTTTCATCATGCTGCTGCAGGAAAAATTTACTGCATTTGATATAGTTGGACACTTCCATCTCAAGGGCACCAAGCAGCTGGATCAGACTTTGGTCCGCCAATGGCAGGATTTTTTATATGACAGTTTGCTGGGAAAGAATGGAGAAGTGCTTAATGAGATACTTCATGCATTGGAACATGACTCGAAATTGGGCCTGCTGTTTCAGGAAGAACCAAACCTTCTGGGGTGGAACAAGAATCTGAAATTCGCACATAAGATAGCGGAAAAGTTGAAGCTTACAACTGCCTTGCCTGAAGATATCGAATATCCCACTGGCAACATGTTCTGGGCGCGTACTGCCGCGTTGACTCCTCTACTTCGGAAAAACTGGGAGTGGAAAGACTTCCCCGCTGAACCGGTTCCCTATGATGGCAGCATATTGCATGCTATAGAGAGGCTGACACCGGTTATATGTGAAGATGCCGGATATCATTGGGTGACGGTATTCAATCCGCTGACAAAGCGATGTAGAACTGTATAGCAGCATCTCGGATCATAGGTGTACAATAAATGCTTAATAATATTTTGTGCGAGGGAATTATTCCCTATAGTTTTCTCACTGAAAGGTATTAAATGTCCATTGACAATGCCACGCAAAATTTCAAATTATATTTCCATGTAGGAGCAGGAAAAACCGGGACCTCGTCTATTCAGGAAACTTTGCGGTTAAATCGCGAAAAATTGCTGTCGCAAGGAGTTTGGTATTTAGGATTGATGTTGGAATATGCCCCGGTTGTGCGGTACCCCTGGCAATGCGCTGGTGGCTTTTCATTGTTGAATAGCCAATCTGAAGAGACTATCGCAAAAGAATTCTTTGAAATCATTGATGAATCCTTAACCCAAATACGGTTGACAGGGCTTCATACGGTCATTCTGAGTAACGAATCATTCTTTCATAAAATCCCCTCAATCCATGAAACTGTTCAGAAGCTATGTACAAAGGGATGGGAAATAGATTTGGTGGCTTATGTTAGGCGCCATGATGCTTGGGCCAAGTCCGCGTACATTCAATGGGGTCTTAATCACAAATCTTATGTAGGGGAATTAAAACCATTCAATGAATGGATTAAGAGATCTCCCCACTTTTTCGGACATAGCCTGATCGCATGGTCCAGCATAACAGGACTTAACTGTAACTTCAGAAACTTTGATTCAGTTAAAGATGTTGTCGATGATTTCTGCGCTATTGTAGGACTACCCGTTTCTGAACTATCCAGGCAGCATATAAATATTCAGCCATCACCTGAAGAGTTGTTTCTGCGCTCACTGTTTAATAGTCAATTTTCAGGCGAGGTATTACCCGTCCAGTTTAATAGGCAGTTAGGAATAAAACAGATTGACAGCAGCTTTTCTGCAACTACTTTTATAGATGAGTATTTACCATCCGAAAATGAACTTGCTGCTCTTCTTGATCGCTGTTCAGAAGATATTGCCGTTGTCAATAGGCTATTGGCCCAGTCTGGTCAGCCGCCTATTGATCTGACACCAAAAAAATTCTCTAACCAGGCTGTTGACATGGGGAAATTGGCTGCCTCAATGTTCCAGATATTACTGCAGCAGGCTATGCGCATTAAGCAGCTTGAAGAAAAAGTAAATCAAGTGGTAAATGGCACTGTCAAGGGTGTATAGGCTGACAGATAGTCATACAAGCTTTCTGTACCGAAGCATTTGCTATCGCAAGTTATGATTGAGGGAGAATGAACTTTAGGGCAAACATTGGCTGGATTGATAACATTCAGATTGGGAATCGCTATATTTCAGGTTGGGTAAACGGGGGTACCCCTAATGTTCCGGTAGAGGTTGTCATATATGTTAACGGCAACGAGGTGGGGCAGGCTTTGGCAAATGAGTATAAGGAAGGTCCATTTAGATTGAAAATGAGTCCGGATGGAATGTGTGGATTTCGCCTGGAATTACCTGAAGTGATCAATTTGGAGCATGGGGATGTAGTTCGCGTTAAATCGAGAAAAGTTGAAATTCCAATTACGCACAGCGTCCAACATGTTGGTATGCCATGTTCCCCAATTTTCTCGGAAAATCTGGCAAATGCCCTCATTGTCGGACATAGTCATATCGGCTGCATGGAGAATGTATATGGCTCACTTGATAATTTTGCACTTGATGCAAACTTTATTCAACTTCACCACCATCAAGTTGAAAATGCCCCCGGCCTTTTAAATGAATCTGCAATTGAGAAGACAAAGCAGTGGTTGACAGCTTTTGAAGGCAAGAACTCTACCCCAGTGTTGGTGATCAGTCCGTGGGGTAATGAACATAATGCCTTGGGATTGATAAACCACCCTAAGCTATTTGATTTTGTCCATCCGGAATGTCCTGATCTACTATTGAATGAGAAGGCATCGCTAATACCATATGAGGCGCTTCTCGAATTGATGAACGCACGATTGTCACACGCATTTCAGATTGCAAGCCGTCTGAGTGAGTTTTTCGTGGTAAAACGATACTGGATCGAGGCACCACCACCAATTGCATGTGAGGATTACATCCTGAAATATCCTCATAATTTCATTGAGGCAATTAATAAAAGTGGGGTATCACCTGCATCTTTGCGCTATAAGACATGGTTATTGAGGGCAACGGCAATCCGAAAATGGTGTAGAGAGCATGGTTGGGGATATATTTCGGTGCCAGATATCGCAAAAGATTCTCAAGGATTCCTGTCAGAAAAGGCTTGGCCTTATTTTGATGCAGTGCATGGCAATGCCTGGTTTGGAAAAGTAATGTTGGAAGAAATTTTGGCAACTATACTAAGGGAAGTGACATGAGCCAGCACCCTTATCGCGAGTATCCCGACTTTGCCTTTTGGCGTCGTGCAGTCGTACAGCCTCACTATCAGGAAGTTGATCCGGTCGTTCAGGCGCCATTCGGACTGGTGCATACAGATTGCGTGGTGACAGCCGGCAGTTGCTTTGCACAGCATATTGCCCGCTACCTTAAACGCAGTGGATTTAACTACTATGTGACGGAAACAGCTCATCCCCTATTATGCGAGGAAGTGGGGAGGACATATAACTACGGAACATTTTCAGCGCGCTATGGCAACCTGTATACTCCCCGTCAACTACTGCAACTGTTCAAACGCGCCTATGGGACATTCAGCCCGAAGGACGATATATGGCACACAGGGGATTATTTTATCGACCCTTATAGACCGCAGATACAGCCAAATGGTTTTAGTTCCATTAAAGAATATAATCTGGATCGAAAGCAGCATTTTGCTGCGGTGCGAAAGGCATTCGAGACCATGGATGTGTTTATATTCACTCTTGGCTTGACAGAGTGCTGGATGTCAAAGGAAGACGGTGCCGTGTACCCCCTGTGCCCTGGTGTTTCTGGGGGTGAATTTGATCCGGACCGGCATGAATTCAAGAACTTTAGGGTAGATGAGGTGACAGAGGATATGATCGAGTTTGTCAAATTGCTGCGTGGGATCAACCCTCGTGCCAGAATAATCCTGACTGTATCACCAGTCCCTCTCATGGCTACAGCTGAAGCTAAGCATGTACTGGTTTCAACAACCTATTCGAAATCCGTACTCCGGGTGGCTGCTGAGCAGATCGTGTCGCTGTGCGAGAATACAGCCTATTTCCCTTCATATGAAATCATCATGGGTATCTATAACCGGGGGCGGTACTTTGCAGAGGATCTGCGAACTGTGACCGAGGAAGGGATCTTACATGTCATGCGGCTGTTCATGCGGCATTACGCTGGCACGGCAGAAGATCAACCGTCGACATCTAATGAGGAGGTAGCGATAAGTCAGCAATCTGCTGCTCACATGCAGGAAATGGAGAGATTGAATCTCGTGGTTTGTGAGGAGGAAGCACTTGGAGGGTGTTTTGAATAATCGCTCATGTCTGAGAGATAACCTATGAGAGCCCTGGTAATCGGTGGTAACGGTTTTATCGGCTCCCATCTGGTGGATGCGCTGCTGACAGCAGGTTCCCGGGTCCGTGTTTTTGACCGGGCACCCGAGAAGTACCGAGCCCCATTGGCGCAGGTCGAGTACCAACTCGGCAATTTCAGCGATATGGCGTTGATTTCCGAGGCGCTTGAAAGTGTGGATGTCGTGTTTCACTTGGCCAGCACTACCGTGCCCTCCACCTCTAACCAGGATCCTGTCGGTGATATAGAAGCCAATTTGGTGAGTACAGTCCGTTTGTTGCAACTCATGCAGCAGCAAAGAGTGAACCGCATTATCTTCCTGTCATCCGGTGGCACTGTTTATGGTATCCCTGAAACTGCGGAAATTCGTGAATCCCACCCACTTCACCCAATCTGCTCTTATGGCATAGTCAAGGTAGCCATCGAGAATTACCTGCACATGTTCCAGCACCTATATGGCATACAAAGCCTGGTGCTACGCGTTTCCAATCCTTATGGCCCAAGACAGGGACATATTGGTGTGCAGGGTGTAATCGGCACATTTATGAGTCGTCTAATTGAGGGTGATGACATCCAGATATGGGGTGATGGTACCATCATCCGGGATTATCTCTACATCACGGATTTGTCACAACTCTGCGTTCTGGCAGCCAAATCGTCGGTCACTGGAGTATATAATGCAGGATACGGCAAGGGTGCCTCCTTGTTGGAGATCGTGGACTATTTGTCAGCACTATGTGGAGTGCCGGTTAAACCAAAGATTATGCCCAGCCGGGGCTATGATGTTCCCCGCGTCATCCTTGATATAGAAAAAGCCAAGGCGGAATTCGGCTGGCGACCAGTCATGGATCTGGAGGCTGGAATAGCGCAAACCTGGAACTGGCTTAATACCCAGAAAGTTGCATCTTCGAAATGATTGTCACTCCATCAACTTTCCGACCGTTTGATAAACGAATGGCTCACCTTTTACTTTTTTTGTATGGCCGGACTACTCTTCTGGAATTTAGATTTCTGGCAACGATGGGGTGATATTGAAAACTGGACTGCCAGTGACAGATGTTCGATCCAAACTCATCTGGACCAGCTTGCTTTTCCTATGCGTTTTACATGTTGCCTTGGCGCAATCTGCCAGCCCAGCGGAAATTGTTGACATCGAAAGCATTCGCTTGGAAGGGGTACCAATTCGTGTGTTTGATCACCGACATGACAAACAGGAAATGCACCATTTACCAGATGCTTCGCTGGCGGCATGGAAGGAGGCGGATGGAACAGTCAACCTGATGATTCCGCATTTCGAGAATTACCGCATGCGCGGTCCAAACCTTGAACAGCTCAAAAGCGCTCCGGAAAAGATCTTCAGTTCATTCCAACAGGCTGCCGATTTGGAGGAGACGAGCTACAACTATCACCATTGGTTGACTGCGCCCTACACCCTGGATGGAAAGACCGTATATGCTGTAACGCATACCGAGTGGTATGCCTGCCTGCTGTCCGATGATTGCACCTTGCGAGACTATCGCCTCGGCAGCTGGACAACAACCAACAATCTGTTAGAATCTCAAGACGGTGGAAAGACATGGCGCGTTCAAGGAGACCGTGAAACCCATCTTGTGTTCAATGGTGCACATCTGTGGACCGGTTCCAGAGCGCTATCTCAAAGGATTTATCGACATGCCATAAATCATTCCGGATTCATGGTTCCAACCCGCCCCATCCGCGAAGGCAATTATCTCTATGTGATAGGGTTGGAAATGCACCGCGATTTCGAACACTTGATCGGAAATCAGGCTCCAATGAGGAAAAATGGTTTTGCCATTTTACGAACAAAGGATATCAGCCAAGCTTCGGGTTGGGAGGTATGGTCCGGCGGGACTGAGTACAAAACCGCCAATCTTTCAAATCTCAAGGTTTTTACGCCAGAAGAAAAAGGAAAGCCTCTGACTGTAGCATTACCGCAGATTATTTATGACGATAACTCAAAGCGATTCGTGCTGTTTTTCACAGTTTATGGGGATCGCAAAGGGCTTTATTACTCAACTTCCCGTAGTTTGGAGGTCCCTGAATGGACAGAGGCCGCTCAAGTAATAGGGACCGATGACTTGCTTTTGGATCCGGATTTCCCCGACAAAGCTAATCCCTGCAATGTCGGTGTGATCCCGAGAAATTATCCTTCCATCCTCGATAGCGATTCTCGCGGCAGAAACTTTGAGTTCACTGACGGCGACCCTTGGATGTTCTATGTCCTAAATCGGGTGCGTTGCGAAGGTGGAAGGGGTAACTTGAAGCGCGATATATACCGTGTTAAAATGCGCTTTAATTACCGGACATTATCGAGATGACAACTGTATATGGATCTCTGTTAATGACCCTATAGCAGGTTATTTCCATGCACGCAACCTCTCTGGAGAATATGAAAAAAGCTCTCGACTGTTATGTCGGAGCCGACTTTTTCAAAGCCAAACGGTGCAAAGTAGATAACGGTAAAGTATTGGAAGGCACTATTGACCAAGAAAGTTCAGGGTGCAATAATCGAAGCGCTCTGGGGGGCAAAGAGAGGTATGCAATAGAAATTAGCACGATAGGGTTTGATCAGAGTCATGTGCATATACTGAGTCGATTTTTGCCAAAATATTCAGGTGGTCAGGTGATCAAGATAATAGAGTATAAGCGACAAGCGGGTATTTGAAGAGGCCCCTGAGATTAAAGCAGAGCTATGGGGCGGGGAGTTTTGGACGGACGGATACTATATTGCAACGATCAGTGGGAAGGGCAATAAAGAAGTGATTGAGAAATATATCAAGGAAGAGAGAAAAACCTTGAACAGCTTAGGCTGTTTGAAGTTTGACTACCTATGTATCGAATGAAGAATTCTATTGAACCTCTTTCTGCTACAAAACGGGAAATGCTCAGAATGTGTTTTGATCGCACGGAAGGAATGGTTAGCTTTGATGAAGCTATACTGCTTTACAACCTTGCAAAAAGATGTATTTGTGGATGCATTGTCGAGGTGGGCTCTTATCGCGGTAGATCGACAGTGTTTTTAGGAAGAGGCTCACTTGATGGTGCGAACACACCGGTGTATGCGATAGAACCCCATAGGAATTTTATTGGCGTGCTGGGTGGTGTCTTTGGTCCCAAAGACCGGACAGTTTTCTATCGAACCATGCTTGATAACGATTGCAGCGAAATCGTCTCACTGATTAATTTGAGCAGCGAATATTTTTCATCAAAATGGAACGAGCCGGTTTCGCTCTTGTGGATTGATGGTGATCACAGCTACGAAGGAGTCAAAAGAGATTTCGAGTGCTGGCTGCCCCATTTGGAGGCCAATGCCGTTATTGCTTTTGATGATGCAACGGATCCTAAGCTTGGTCCATATAAACTGATTGATGAATTGACTACCTTAAAAGGATTTGAGGTGGTAGCAAGTGTTTGCAAAATCGTGGCAATAAGACAGGGCCAGAAGTAGGTATGACTGACTCAATAGGAATCTTACAAGACTGGGCATTGCCCGACAGGGAGAAATTATTTTCATATCTGAAAGTTAACAGCTTTTGCTCAGAACAACATAAGCTTTTCTATGTTGCCACTCCTAAAGTCGCGTGTACGCTGCTCAAATGGTGGGTCGCAGATTTGGAAGGATATGCACAAGCTCTGCGAGAAATAAAAAGCAGCGCAGAGACGGATCCGGATCTGGTCATACACGATAGCTTCCACAAGGTTGCGCCAGAGGTGGCCGGGTTGAGCAAGGAGGCGCTGCTGGAGCCGCTGACATCAGAGGCATATTTCAGGTTCGCTGTTGTTCGTAATCCCTACAAACGAATCTTCTCTGCGTGGCAATCAAAATTACTGCTTAGAGAGCCTTTGCAGATCGCTCCCTATGTGGGTTGTGAATTCTTCAATCGGTCGATTAATACGCCTGCCGATATTGCAACGGCATTTGAAGGGTTCCTCGAATATCTGGCGGCCTACGAGGCGCCTAACTTTCGCGATTATCATTGGTCACTACAGGCGAGCCTGCTGCGCCCCGATTTGATCAACTATACCAAGCTGGTAAAGATCGAAAATGCCAAGGAACTTAGTGTTGCCCTTGCAGAATGGATGGGGCCAAAATTTGTTGATCCATTCGCCATCCGGGGCGTCAATGAGAGTTTGATTCCTTATCTTCCAGAATTCATAACGAAGCGAAGCTTAGAATTGATTCGCAAGCTGTATGCCGATGACTTCGAGGTGTTTAAGTATGAAACTCGGTTGCCGGAAGGTAAGGAGATATTTACTGAAGCGCAATTTGAACTTGCAGTCAGGGCGATCTTAATGATTCGAGGTCGTCATCAACGTTTTGCAGAGGCGCGCGGATATTTGAATCAAATCATCAGCGATTTAAGGCAGGAGCTCTCAGAATGTGGGCCGGTATCTAAGCCGGTCTTTTCAAGGGCGCAGGTAGCCAGGATTGAGGCTGCAGTGCAGCCAGATAAAATGCTAAGAGAGCTTGTTTTGTCTCTGGCCCGAGCGGGGCATCACGCGGCCGTGGCAAATATTCATGCCAAGCTGGCTAAATTGAACAATGAGGGCGTGAATGCATTTCCAATCTATCCTGCAGGCGAAGTTGACCTGAAATACAAAATCGATTTGTACCAGGATGGATATTTCAGAGGGTGGATTCTGGACAAGAATCGGCCTCTAATAAAAATGGCTATTGAAATTATTCAGAATCAGCGGGTTATTGCAAAGGGCATTGCGGACCAGTTCAGGCGAGATCTGGCAGAAGCCGAAATAGGTGATGGTTGCTGTGCGTTCAATCTTAAAGTTGATGTTGGCCCTACGCCGGATGGTGGGGCTATAGTGTTGCGTGTCATTGAGTTAGATAAAGTGTTTGAGGTGCAACCAGCCTCTATTCCGGGTGTTGTCATATCTTTGCGTGCAGTTCCTTGATCTGAGCCTCATGGGCTATATCATTGCGCCCTGTGTTGCCTGTGAATATTTCAGCAAACCCTTCTATTGCCTGTCTCTTCCATTCGCTTACCTGATTGGGATGTATGCTGAACCGTATCGCAATTTCTGCTATCGTTGTTTCTTCCTCAGCGCCTCTCGTGCTACCTTTGTCTTGAATTCTGCTGAATACTGGTGACAACAAGTCAGAGGCAACGCCATTTGGATAGATGGTATTTTTCATAGAGTTTCTGACGACGACGGGACTATGGAATTCGGCGGCATCAGCACGATAGCTTTCTCCAGTCAAATATGAGATAACGAATGATCGTTATTATTGTGACTAACATAACGTTATTATTGTATAATATTTGGCACTGCATAGATGAAAGTATTTAAGACCGAGATACCCGAAGTGCTGATAATAGAAACCTCTGTGTTCGGAGACAGCAGGGGTTTTTTCTATGAGAGCTTTAATGCAGAAAGATGGAAAGAGCTGACAGGGCTTTCTTCTCTCTTTGTACAGGACAACCATTCAAAATCTGCCAAAGGGGTCTTGAGGGGCCTTCATTATCAGATCAAACAGCCACAGGGCAAGCTTGTGAGGGTTGTTGCCGGCGAGGTCTTTGATGTTGCCGTTGATATAAGGCGGAGTTCTCCGACCTTCGGAAAATGGACAGGCATTCATCTTTCTGCTGAAAACAAGCTTCAGTTCTGGGTGCCGCCCGGATTTGCACATGCATTTGTCGTGCTGTCCGACTCAGCAGAGTTCCTCTATAAGACAACAGACTATTATGCACCTGAACACGAAAGGTGCATAATCTGGAATGATCCTGACCTGAATATCAGATGGCCGTTTGATGAGCAGCCGATTCTGTCGCAGAAGGACGCAATGGGCAGACTATTCCGTGATGCCGAGCTTTTTGACTGAATCACCTAACATATAGGCTGCCTGATCTGCCGAAATAATTTAGAAGAGGGGATAATAATGAAATTTCTTGTTGCAGGATCATCTGGCCAGCTTGCAAGGGCCATCATAAGGCTGATGGAGAAAAGATCCATAGAATGTGTCTGCCCTGATGAGGGCCGGTTCGATATTACGGACCTGTCGGCAGTAATGCAGGTCGTGGCTGCTGAGAAGCCTGATGTGCTTATAAACTGTGCTGCATATAATGCTGTTGATGCTGCTGAGCAGGATTGGCAGAGGGCATATCTTGTAAATGGCGTAGGTGTGAGAAATCTTGCGCTTGCAGCGGAGGAGGTCAATGCAGCTCTGGTGCACTTCAGCACAGACTATGTCTTTGACGGCACAAAAAATGAATCATATACCATAGCTGACAGCCCTTCTCCTGCTTCCAGATACGGCCAGAGCAAACTGCTTGGAGAGATGTATGTAAGGGACCTGATGCATAGGTTTTTTCTGATACGCCTGAGCTGGGTGTTCGGAGGAGGCGAGTTTTCCTTTCCCATAAAGGTGCTACAGTGGTCATCAAAAAATAGCAAGCTCAGGATTGTTGACGATCAAATCTCATGCCCGGCTTATGCAGGACATCTTGCAGGCGCGGTCCTGGATCTTGTCAGTTCCGGCGCCTTCGGCCTTTATCATATGACTAACACAGGCTTCTGCAGCAGATACGAGTGGGCAAAATATGTTCTGGACAGGGCAGGATGGAAGGGAGTGCTTGAACCTGCAAAAAGCAGCGAGTTTCAGACGGCTGCTGTCAGGCCTCCGTTTTCAGTGCTTGACAACTTTCCCCTGAGGGAAACTATCGGATATCAACTTCCGTCATGGCAGGATGCGACGGACCAGTTTTTGGGAGAAATGAAATGAAGAATATTCTTGTGACTGGCGGTGCGGGTTTCATAGGAAGTGAATTTGTAAGGCAGACAGCCGGAAAAGACTACAAGGTTACAGTGCTCGACAGCTTGACATATGCAGGCGATCTGCAGCGTCTTGCGGAGGTAAAGGACAAGATAACCTTTATAAAGGGCGACATCTGCGATCAGGAGGTGATCAGGAGCCTCTTTTCAGGCAACCGGTTTGATATTATTGCGCATTTTGCTGCTGAGTCGCATGTTGACAGAAGCATACTCGATTCATCTGTATTTGTGGATACGAACATAAAGGGCACAAACAACCTGCTTGATGCTGCAAAAAAAAGCGGCATCGAAAAGTTTCTGTATGTCTCCACAGATGAGGTATACGGACACCTCGGAGAAGACGGACAGTTTTTCGAAACAACTTCATTTGCCCCAAACAGTCCGTATTCAGCGAGCAAGGCATCTGCTGATCTCCTTGTCAGGGCCTTTCACAAAACACATGCCCTGCCAGTCCTGACTGTTAGGCCGTCAAACAATTACGGCCCCTGGCAGTATCCTGAAAAACTGATACCTGTCATTATCTATAAGGCAATGAAAGGCGAAAAGATCCCGGTTTACGGCAGCGGCATGAATGTCAGGGAATGGCTCTATACCAATGACTGCGTCTCCGGCATATTCTCCGTAATAGAAAAAGGCAGAATAGGCGAGGCCTACAATATTGGCAGCGGAAATGAACGCAGAAACATAGAGGTTGTCAAGACCGTTCTTGGCATCATGGGAAAATCTGAAGATCTTATCGAGTATGTCAGCGACAGGCCGGGGCATGACTTCAGATATTCCCTTAACACTGACAAGATAAGGGGTGAGCTCGGCTGGAAGCCGGAAGTCAGTTTCTCTAAAGGCATGGAAATGACTACAAACTGGTATCTGGCCAATATGGACTGGGTCGAGGAAAAGGTACGCTATCTGGGAGATTACTGGGAAAGGATCTACAGGAAATGAGACAGAAGCCTAAGATTGTCAGTCGCAAAGGGATAATTCTTGCAGGCGGGTCAGGTACTCGACTCTATCCAGTCACACGGGTAGTAAGCAAGCAATTGATGCCTATATATGACAAGCCTATGATCTACTATCCACTCAGTACGCTAATGCTCTCTGGCATAAGGGATATCCTTATCATTTCAACCCCTGAGGATCTTCCGAAATTCGAGCTTCTTCTTGGGGATGGATCAAACTGGGGCATGAATTTTAATTATGCAGTCCAGCCGAAGCCTGACGGTCTTGCCCAGGCCTTCATTATAGGGAAGGATTTTATCGAATCCTCACCTTCCGCTCTGATATTGGGAGACAATATTTTTTATGGGCACGACCTTGTAAAATCTCTGGCAAGATCAGCCTCTAGACAGGAAGGCGCAACAGTTTTCGGCTATCATGTGCAGGACCCTCGTGCCTATGGGGTGGTGGAGTTCGATGAACAGGGCAGAGCAATAGGCCTTGAGGAAAAGCCTGCCAACCCAAGATCAAATTATGCAGTAACAGGCCTTTATTATTATGATGAACAGGTTGCTGACATAGCAGCAAACATCAGGCCTTCAAAAAGAGGGGAACTGGAGATAACTGATGTTAATATCAAATATCTCGAAATGAAATCCCTGAATGTTGAGATCCTGGGAAGAGGGACTGCATGGCTGGACACAGGTACGCATGAATCACTTCTTGAGGCAAGTCTTTTCATACAGACTATTGAGCACAGACAGGGACTTAAGATTGCTTGTCCCGAAGAGATTGCGTACCGGATGGGGTATATAGAAGAAGAAAAGCTTGAGAAGCTCGCTCAACCGCTCAAGAAGAACAATTACGGAAAATACTTGTTGCAACTGCTGAAAGAAAAAAGAAGGGTATCAATCGGGTAAGCACTACAATACGCAGCTGGCTGTAAATCATCAATGGAGGAGAGCTGAAAATGCCGATGCCGTTGCATGAATCTCACAGATTAGCCCAGTGTTTATTTCAAGCCGAATCTGACTCTGCTTGCTTATTGTCTATCCGGTTGACAGTTTCTTCATCCCTGAACGGAAAGAGTCCGTAGAAACTGCCGTTAAGCTGGGTCTTCTGGATTATGAAGGCCCTGAAGCGCATATAGAGCTTGTTGTTGACACTGCCCGGATTCCTCCAGAACTCATCAAGCGATTCCTGATAGGTAAGCCCGTTTATGCAGTATATGGAATTGCCCATGACCTTCAGCGGAGTGCTATGGTAAAGGGCTGACAGTCCTACTGTACTGTTTATGACGATTACGCCTTTTGCATGCCTGAGAAGTTTCGGCAGGTGAATGTCATGTACATATATGACCCTGTCCTCAATATTATGGAGCCTTGCCTGCCTGCTTATGAAGAGCCTGTAGTCCTTGTGTCCCCTGTCCATTGGATGGTGCTTGAATATGATATGCTGCTCACTTGAAGCATTTTGCGCAAATGATGCAAGGACCTCTTCTATGAACTCCTCAATGTTCTTATACTTGCTGTGAAAGAGCACCTGACTGTCATCATGCACCTGGAGCGGAACAAAAAAGTATTTTCCTGAAAGATCGTTGAAGATCCTCTCCCCTTCTGACTTTTCACTAAACCGGTAGATGTACTTTCTGACAGCTGAACGCACCCAGAAGAAGGGTTCTGTAAGCAGGGAGAATTTCTTGTGGTATCTGTAGTGTGGATATTTCCAGCGCATCACTGCCTCTGCAAGATGATAGACCACAGCTGCTGATGCTGTTTTCAGAAAACTTGTTGCTGCGGGAAGAGGCCTTTCAACATAATTGCCATCCAGCCCTTTATAGAAGTATGGGTTGAACGGGATGCTCGAAAATCCGTTGACGCCCGACTTTTCCATGGTGATGTAATCCGGCCGGATATAGCCTTCTTCAAAGACATAGACATCTATTTCGTGTCTTAATGCGACCTTCTTGGCTATCTGATGGTGCGGCCTGCAGTCTCCGAAAAGGAAAATGCAGCCTATGTCCCTGCTCCCGAAAAAGTCCTCAAGATATTCCTCGAAATCCTCGATCCTGCCCCTGAACGGAATGGAGTTCCCGGGATAGAAGAGCTCATCCCCGCCGTTGAAGTTGATCTTGTGAACGGATATATCTTTTTTCTGCAGATATCTGCTGAACCTTGTAAAGAAAGGTCCGCGCGGTCCCTGCAGCAGGAGTACGCTCTTACAGTTTTTCAGCTCATCAGGTATCACTTGCCCGCCAGTCCCTTAAGTAATAAAATGGTCTTTCTTATACGCCTTTCAAGATATCCTGGCTGAAGATTGGATATCCTGCCCTCCGCCTCGAGTTGGCCTCTTAATGCTACTATTTTACTGATAATTGTCTCACATTCAACAAAATTCTTTCCACCCCAGTCAAAATATCTGGGGTAAGCAATAAGGGTGCCGGCTATCAGCTCGCTGAGCTGCAGTCTCCTTCTTCTGCGGGGCACTTCATGCCTGTCTTCTGTAAGACCCCATCCAGCATAAAAAGGCGATCCATAGGTCACCACCTTTTTGGCCCTCAGCAGGGCATCGAATCCGGTCAGCGAGGTCATTGTATGGACCTCATCCGCAACCCCTATGCAGCTGATAACACTCGCTTTTGTCTCTATATGGTCGCATATGCCCTTAAGGCCGCTGAATGAGACTGCCCCCTTTCTGTTCCTTGCAACCACATCAGGGTGCGGCTTGTAGATTATGAAGGCGTCGGGACCTGCCCTGCGTGCCTCCTGGAGCAGCTGGGCATTTGTCTTTATGTCCCTTGTCCCGAACTTTATGGATGCATCATCTTCGACCTGCCCGGGCACGAAAATGACCTTTTTGCCGGAAGGTATTGATATTTCAGGCCTTTTGATCTGCTCAGTATTATATTTTGTTATGTTGCCCTCTACTATCCTGCTGCGCAGCCGCTCTGCCCGGTCAAGGAGCTCAGGGGAGAAGATTTGCGTATTCAGTATATGCTCAAGGTCGCTCTCCCTTGTCGCGTCATAGTAGATACCCCGTTTATCCAGCACGAGGGACATGGGAGGCACAAAGTCAGAGCCAAGGCCTACTGATCTTATAAAGCCGTCCTCTATCCTCCATATCTCATTGCCGGATAATGAGGCGAACTCTGACAGTCCTTCAGGATCATTATGCCCCCAGACCACTATCCTGCTGCTTTGGTCAAGACCTTGTTTCATGGCCTGGTCCATGCGGCGGCAGAATATTATCTCGGAGCTGTACCCCTGAAAAAATGACCTGATATGATGGCGTTTCCAGCGGCTGAATCCGAAAAAGAAGAGCCGGCCGCTGTTCTGTGATGCCATTCTTCTCTGGCGTCCGAGATGCTCAATTACATCAAATATCGTTCCCTGACAGGCAGTTGCAGGATCGAGATACCTGCAGTAGTTCATATAGGCTGCAATGAAAATCTCCTCGACCGACCTTTTGCGGGTCCTTCTGGGCTGGACTGTTCTGTCATCTGTAACACCCCAGCCGCTATAGAAAGGGACTCCAAAACATGTGACAGGCTTGCCGAGGAGCAGTGCTTCGAACCCCATCTGTGATGTTACAGTATAGACCCTGTCCATACCCCTGATCAAAGAAATGGGATTCAGATGGCCGGATATCACCTTTACCCTGTTATTGCTCCTGATGGAGGCAAGATACCCTCTTTTCTTCCCTGCAACGACATCTGGATGTGTCTTTATGAAAATATCTGCTTCAGGGTTCTCATCTGTTGCAGCTTCGAGCATCTCTCTGAAAGAGTTCTCGCCTGCCATGCCGTAAACAACAGACATGTCACCGTATGTCTGGTCAATGACCAGCACCTTTTTGCGGCCGGAACTGCTGATTGACGACAGGTCCATATCAGGAGCATTGTTATACTTGCTCAGACCGTACTCTGCAATAAGTGACATCGCCTTCCTTGCGCTGATATGCAGCGACGGGTCAGAAAGGTCGTCATTGTTCAGGATGTTTTCGAGCCTTGATGGTCTGGTTGCATCATAATAGATGCCTACATCATCAACAACAAGAGAAAGGGGAGGATGTCCCGTCACCCCCAGACCAAAAGATCTCAGGAACCCGTCTTCAATACGGATATATGGCAGGCCTTTTTTTTCTGCAAAGCGTCTTGCTTTTTGAGAAGATGGCTTGAGGCCCCAGCCGGCCACAGCTGACAGCCCCCCTGCATTGGGGAGAGGCCTGTAAACAATGTTATCGCCGAGAAGAGATGAGAGATGCGGGATCCGCTTGAAGAATCCCAAATATACGCCTATCATCTGTATCTTCCCTTTCTTAAATTATTTGAGTGCATCCATACCTTCCCGATTGCCGCATCAGCTGCAGGGACATACCTCAAGCGCCTCTCGCCTGAGCAATAAGGCGGTCTGTTCATCAAGTCCGCTTTTTGAGATAAAATCCTTCTCGCTCATTTCTGCTATGTCCTGCGCAAGAATGATATCTGCGCTGAAAAGGGAATCGAGCATGCCCCGCTTCAGCGAGTTCAGGATCGTGACAGGGTACAATCTTCTGTCCTCTATCATCTTTTCGAGGCTTGCCTTGCCAGGGTATTTCCAGCTTACGATCTTTATGCCCATGCATTCCGCATACCTGACAGCATCAAGCGTACATCTTGTGTTTGTGACGAGCCAGACATCCTTAAGGTGCGGATGATCATTCCCGCTGCCAGTATCTGACAGTCTTTTAACATCAAGGTATCTCGAATGGACATACAGGGCGGTCTTGATGTCCGTGGCCTTGCCTGCATCACTGTGGTATTTGCATTCTATAAGCGACCATTCTCCATTGGCTTTAGCCACCACATCAACCTCATGTGATACGCAGTAGCCTTTGATTATCTTGTTGACCCCGACCTCATATCCGTAGTGCCTGAGCACCCTTCCGAAATACTTTTCAAAGGGATATCCAGACGGTCCAAGGGCAAAGATCGCCTTCTTGAAGGAATACCTCATGCCTGATGCACGGTTATATTGCCTCAGGAGCCTTTTTGCCTTTCTGTATATGTCCCTTGTATTTGTTGAAGAGGTCAGCCGGGCCTCTATCTCTGCGGATATCTCATGGGCAACATCCACAGGAGCGCCCGAGCGTACAAGCGAGTTGATGAGTTTCTGGCTCTCGAATTCCTCTACTGATCCTGAGGACTTCCTGATCTTAACCGGCATGCATGATTTTACACTATAAGCCTTTTTTCTGAAAATCATGCCATCTGCCGTATGATATAATCAGGCAGAGGCAATCAACTATCAGGGGAGGATTCATGAAAAGAGGCGCAGAACTACTTTCACTTATAGGAAATACTCCAATGGTGCTCATACGGCATATGACCGGGCCAGATGACGCAGAGATATGGGCAAAGCTTGAGGGCTTTAACCCCGGCGGCTCTGTAAAGGACAGGATAGCCCTTGCCATGATAGAGACCGCGGAGAAGGAAGGAAGGCTCAAGCCCGGGAGCATCATCATCGAACCGACAAGCGGCAACACAGGCATAGGGCTTGCAATGGTCGCCTCGATCAAGGGATATCGTCTTATACTGACAATGCCTGAGACAATGTCCATGGAAAGAAGGCAGCTGCTTCAGGCATATGGTGCTGAGCTGGTCCTTACGGAGGGGAAAAAGGGCATGAAGGGCGCAGTTGACAAGGCCGCAGAGATGTCTGCAGAGAACCCTTCATGGTTCATGCCGCAGCAGTTCGAAAACAGCGCAAACCCGGAGGTACATATAAAAACAACAGCAGTCGAGATATTGAACGATCTCGGCTCTGTTCCTGACGGTTTTGTCGCCGGTGTAGGCACGGGCGGAACAATAACCGGTGTAGGAACTGTGCTGAGGAAAGAGAAGCCTGATGTATGGATAGCTGCTGTTGAGCCTTCCTCATCTCCTGTCCTTTCCGGCGGCAGTCCGGGACCGCATAAGATAGCCGGCATAGGAGCTGGATTTGTCCCGGCCGTTCTCAATACGAAGATCTATGATGAGGTCATACAGGTTGCTGACAGCGATGCTGCAGAGACAGCCCGCATAATGGCAAAGCAGGAAGGCATACTTCCGGGTATATCCTCTGGTGCTGCAGTGTGGGGAGCGCTGCGGGTAGCAAAAAAGCTCGGAAAAGGCAAAAAGGTTGTTGTGATAATTCCTGACAGGGGAGAGAGATATCTCAGCACAGGCCTCTTTGCGCCGGAGTCGCCATAGGGCAGAGGGGCATGCCCTGCCTGCGACATCCTGTTTAATGCAACTGTGAGGTCTACTCTTCCTTCTCTTTCGGCTCGATGATAAAGTTCATCCAGATGAGGTTGAAGACATCGCCATAGTCCTTGAGGTATTCCCTCATCGTGCCGTTCTTCTTCACATTCCTGACATATCTGCTGAACTGTTTGCTGATATAGGCGAGCACCTGCTTCTTCTGTGTCGGCAGATACGGATAAACGCAGCCGCTCATAACATCATTGCCGTCAAGCTTCAGAATCCTCGTTGCAAAGAGATCGCCCTTCTTCAGCCCATGCGTCAGGGCTTTTTCCCTTATGTCTGCCTCGCTCTCGAGCAGCACATCTTTAAGCAGCACTCTCTTGTCCTTCGAAACTGATGTCACCTCATAGAGGCTTACCACTGAGTCCCTGCATCTGTTAAGAAGCTGGACTGCATCCTCAGGCAGGTCCTTTTTGTTCTTTATATAGAGGTCAATGAAAGTTTCGCCTTCCTCATTGACCTTATGATCATAGAGCATCCAGTCCTCGAAATTATGGAATCCTATCTTCAGTGCGTTGCCCCCCATATAATCCTCGGGGTTCTCCTTGTCCCAGAAATACTCGTATGCCTTGTCGATGCTCTCGGCATGGTTCAGTCTTACATACTCGATGACCTCATGGAACAGGCTTTTCATCTGCTTCGCTTCTTTTCCCATAATATGTACCTTGCAAATCCTTTCAGTAGTTACAGTGTTATGTCTTCGGCAATGCCTGCGCGTTCTTTCAGAACACTCTCGACCTTTTTCCAGTCCACTTTTGCAGCTGCTCCGGTCTTCTCTATCTGCAGCTTCGCCTCTTCCTTCATGTTCTTCATCCTGCCGTAGAAGTCCTTGTGGACTTCGAGATATACCCTGCCGTTGTCGGCTGCAATCGCCTTGACAGGCATGTATATTATCTCCCCTGTGATATTGGCCTCAACCTCTCCGAAGAAAGGCTCCATATTCTCAGGCATAACACGAATGCAGCCATGGCTTCTGAACTGATTGACCGAGGCAGGCTTTATGGTCTCATGTATCATTATGCCCGGGATCGTGGTCTTTATGGCATATCTTCCGAGAGGATTGTCAGGCCCGGGCGGAACCGAGGTGATTACCTCCTTGCCCTCAAGTTCCATCTCTTCCTGTATGGATGGAGGCACATACCATGTCGGGTTCTTCTCCTTCGAGATGACCCTGAACTTGCCTACAGGCGTCTTCCAGCTCACACTTGTCTTTGAGGTGAGGAGTCCGAGCCCGACAGGGAAGGTCCTGACCAGTTTATTGTTCTTAAAGAAGTAGAGCGTCCTGTCAGGCACATTTATTATGATGCCATTCTCGACTGTCATCGGGACTATTCTGCGGGCATTGAATTTAAGCTCCTGGCCGCTGCTCAGGCGCTGCTTGAGATCTATCCTGTTGTCTTTTGCGATCTTCCACCAGTTCACGCCTGTCCTTGCGCCGACCAGTTCGATGGTATCGCCTTTTTTTACGGAATATGTGAGGTCGCTGCCTATCAGTATGCCTGCCTCTGCAATGCCAAAGGCAAGCAGGGCTGCAGACAGAACAGCAAGTGTATAGCGCAGATATGCCGTCATATCAGTGTTCAGTCCCTTTTTCGATATTGTCATAAAAGGATTTCACGGCAGTCTTCTCGACATCCTCCATCATCTCTGCATGCGCCATTTTTATCCTCTCCGGCGTGATACCGAGCCGTTTTGCCAGATCTTCAAGAGGGACCTGTTTAACAAAATGCTCCTCTGCGATCATGACCTTGAGGACGTCATCAAGCACAGACTGCCTGAATGCCTCGTCTTTGATCTCCACCGCAGCTGATGCCCTGTCAAAATCAAGGCCTTTTGCAAGCCCTTCCCTGACAGTGCTCAACGCCTTCATGTACATCCTGTCAACTTCAGAGAGCATGGCCTCATCAGGAAGGCCGTCATACCACTCATCGCTCATGTCTTCTCCGGATTTTTTGGTGCAGATATCCTACCACAGGGGAGTGAAATAATAACAATCCGGGTTGACATCACCTCGCGAGACTTTTTAGAGTTACTGATCATATTTTCAGGAGGACCCCGTGGCAGTCAAGATAAAAGTGTCAACCCCGATCGTAGAGATGGACGGCGATGAAATGACCCGCATAATCTGGCAGATGATAAAGGACAAGCTGATCCATCCTTTCTTTGATATAGACCTTAAGTATTTCGACCTCGGAATAAAGCAGAGGGACGATACTGACGACAGGGTCACTGTTGAGGCTGCAGAGGCTATCAAAGAGTACGGCATCGGAGTGAAATGCGCGACCATAACTCCCAATGCTGCGAGGGTAAAGGAATACGGGCTGAAGCAGCAGTGGAAGAGCCCGAACGGCACTATCCGCTCCATCCTCGACGGCACGGTCTTCAGAAAACCGATCATTGTCAGCAATATACCTCCTGCAGTCAAGGCATGGAAGAAACCGATAATCATAGGCAGGCATGCATACGGAGACATATACAAGGATGTGGAGATGGTCATTGACGGGCCCGGGAAGGTCGAGGTTGTCTTCACGCCGCAGGATGGCAGTGACAGGAAAACCGTCACCCTGCATGATTTCAAGGGCCGCGGCGTTGTGATGGGAATGCATAACACCGAAAAATCGATAAGGAGCTTTGCAAAGGCATGCATACAGTATGCCCTTAGCGAGAAAGCGGACCTCTGGTTTGGAGCAAAGGACACAATATCAAAGCAGTACCACGGCTTCTTCAGGGACATCTTTGCAGAAGAGGTCGGAAAGATGCAGGACGAGCTTCAGAAGGCAGGCATCAGCTACAGGTATATGCTCATAGATGATGCGGTCGCACAGGTGATGAAGTCAGAAGGCGGCATGCTATGGGCATGCATGAACTATGATGGAGATGTTATGTCTGACATGGTCGCATCTGGGTTCGGAAGCCTCGGGCTTATGACATCAGTGCTCGTTTCTCCTGACGGCAAGTTCGAGTTCGAGGCTGCTCACGGCACAGTCATGCGCCACTATTACGAGCACTTGAAGGGAAATCCTACTTCAACAAATTCGATCGCATCCATATTCGCATGGACAGGCGCCATTGCAAAGCGCGGCGAACTGGACAATGCTCCGGATGTCGTCAGCCTTGCGAAGAAGATAGAGCAGACTGTCATCGAGACTGTAGAGAACGGGACAATGACAAAGGACCTGATGCTTATTGCAGAGCCCAGGGTCACAAAGTACGCACTGACAGAGGAATTTATAGATGCTGTTGCTTCAAGGCTCAACCAGACCATAGGGTGATCATTTGAGATGCCGGTAATCCTCAAGACATCCATACTGCTTGCACTGTCGAATGTCTTTATGACATTCGCATGGTACGGCCATCTTAAAAACATGAACAACAGGGCCTGGTATCTGGCTGCGCTTGCAAGCTGGTCCATCGCCCTGTTCGAATATCTCATACAGGTGCCTGCCAACAGGATCGGCTCAACCGAGCTCAGCCTGCCCCAGCTTAAGATACTTCAGGAGGTCATAACGCTTTCGGTCTTTGTGCCTTTTGTTGTCTTTTATATGGACCAACCGATAAAGCTCGACTATCTATATGCCGGTATCTGTTTGATGGGAGCGGTCTACTTTATTTTCAGGGGATAGTTCTGTAGCTGGCGCCTCCCCCTTCATCCTGTTCTGCCGCGGTAAAGAATTTGTGATATACTGTGATACAGAGAATCACAGGAGGTTGATATGGCAACAGTACAGCGAAGTTTTCGGATAAAAGAACCGATTTTGCGCGAGATCGACATCATTCGCAAGGACAAGCCGGGCAATGCCATTGCCAATGAACTGCTTGAGGAGGCGCTTAAGATGCGTCGCTGCCCCGGCATACTCTTTTCTGATGGAGTGACAGGCCGCCGTGCCAGAATTGCCGGCACAGGGGTTGAGGTATGGGAAGTAATTTATGAATACAGGATAGTCGGCGAAGATGTTGAGGCACTGAAGAAGGCACTGCCGCATCTTTCAGACCGTCAGTTGGCTGCAGCATTGAACTATGGCCGCATCTATACTGAAGAAATCAACGCATTGATCAAGGCGAATGACGCAATTACGCCTGAGAGCGTGGCGGGTCGTTTTACTCTGCCGGTGGGGCCACGAAAGAAAAGGAAATCTGTTTGAGATTTCTTGTGGATGAGGACCTAAGCGAAGAGATTGCCATTATCCTCAGGGCATCGGGCATTGAAGCAGTCCATGTCAGGGAGATAGGATTAACAGGCGCGGATGACAGAGAGGTGCTTGATGAGGCTGCCCGCCGCGGAAGCTGCGTAGTTACCCGCAACCGCAATGACTTCCTTGCGCTTACAGAGCTTTACTTCCATGAAAACAGGCCGCATAGCGGGGTGTTGATCGTTACAAGGGCCTATCCCGGTAATAAGCCGGAGCGTATTGCAAAGGCAATACTTGCATTGATGAAAGGCATGTCAAATCCCTGCCAGCCTTACGGGTTTGCTTTTTTGTAGGGGATGGAAGTTGGTCTTAGGCAAACTTCCCTGCTTTAAGGACTATTCCAGTTTCAGATTCCGGGGATCTCTTCTGCTGTCCCAGATCGTGAGAATCTCTATGACATCTTCTTTTATCTGATAGAAGATCAGATAATGTCCAGAGACTGCAACCCTGACATTCTTTTCGTCTGTAGCTACGCCAATGTAATTATGTTCAACAATATATTGAATGGTTTCCCGAAACTCTTCTGCTATTTTTCTGCTGTAGGTTTTGTTGCCGTTTCTTAGATGCCAATATTCAAGAATAGCCTGACGTTCATCTCTTGCCTTGAGAGACCAGATTATTCTTTTAGCCATTTACTCTCAGCTTCTTCCAGCTTTTCGTTTGAAATGAATTTGCCGTCAGCTATCTGTTGTTTGCCTTTTTGAACAGACTGGCGTTGCTGATCATTCAGGCAATAGGGGGCTTCAGTTGAGAGGCTTGAATCCAGGATTTTCTTCAGAGCTGACAGAAAGGCTTCATCTTCAATGCCATAAATCTTGTCAATAACCAGATTCTTGAGCTGTGACGTGCTCATACTATAATTACCTCCGTGTGTGCAAAGGCTTTGCTGATTAAATTATATAGGTTATATTGTTTGATATTCAACGCTGTTTTCTGTTATTTTTTCTGAAACCAAATAGATCCAGATGGAGAGATTAATGCGTGGCCTAATAGTTGCTCAGTCAGCTTCTTATTAACAGATAATAAAAGGACAGAAGCATTTTCAGAAGGCGTACTGTAATGAGTACGCCTTTTCTACGTTTTGGCGCTGGTAAACACATTTTAACCGGCGCATGAGCGCCGGTATTTGCATTGAGGAGGGAAGGATGAGAAGATTATTATCGTTGATTTTGACTGTTGCTATGGTGGTCTTGTCAGTGGGGGCCTGTGATGCAGGCAAGAAAGGTTCAGGAATTGAAGGCAAGGTTGTTGATGGAAAAGGGCGGCCGATGAATGGCGTAAAGCTGATCGCAAAACAGGTGCAACCGCTCAAAGGGTATGAACAGTTTGAAACAAAAACTGGATCTGATGGCACATTCAGATTCAATGGTGTTTTTCCCTCTTGTGACTATGTTATTAGGCCTTTGGCTGAAAAACTGTGGGGTCAACATGGTGAGGTAATTAGCTTTACAATCATGAGTGGTCCGAGGGGGCAAACGAGCATGATAGGTAGACCTTTTGAGATACGCTTTACACAAAGCACGACGGGTATCTTGACGGATTCAAAGACAGACCTTCAATGGGTGCCATCCAATGGCCAGACCATGAACCACTTTCAGGCTGAGGCATATGTTCAGGGGCTGGGACTCGATGACGGCGGGTGGAGATTGCCGACTACTATCGAGCTCAAGGAATTTCCTGGAAACATGGGAAATATGAGGAGCACTCTTAATGTAATGGGAAATTGGATTTGGTCCGGCGAGCTTTGTTCGACAGGTGCTCTGTATATTGGTGCTGACGGCTGGAATGGAGGCTGTCGCGGACGTGACATTTCAGACAGTCGAGAGTACGCTTACAACTTTTCCAGGGTGTTGGCAGTGCGGCCTCAGAAGTGATGTTGGTAATTCATTGATGCGGGAGCGGGTCTCTGACCTGGTACCCTCAACAACTGTTTCCCTCCCTCTGTCCGTTCTCTTTCCTTCCGTGATAAGCTATATCCCAAATGCCGTCTGTCAGAATATCAAGGGAACTGAACGAGGGGACACATTACCTGACCTTCACTGTCAGGAACTGGCATTACATCTTTGACCGGCATAACCGGTTTCAGATCATAGCTGATTCAATTGCATACTGCCAAAAGCATAAGGGTCTGAAGGTGTATGCCTATGTATTCATGATCAACCACATACACCTGATAGCATCAGCGCCGGTCCTGGCGGGGTTTGTGCGCGACTTCAAGAAATTCACATCCCGTCAGATACAGGAGAATATCGCGGCGACTGAGCCATCTGTGCTGAAGTATTTCGAGGACGGCGATGGCAGCCATGAATTCTGGGCCACAACGAACATGCCGAAGATGATCGAGAACGAGGGGTTTCTGCTTCAGAAGATCAACTATATTCACAACAACCCTGTGCGGCGGCAGTATGTTCAGAGGCCGGAGGACTGGGTCTGGTCTTCGGCGAATCCGGACAGCGTGATTAAAGTTGGGCCGATGGAGTGGTAGGGGATAAGGGAGCCGGTCAGAGACCCGCTCCCGCAATAGGAATCCGTATAAAACTATTCCTTCTTCCCCTTCACCCACCAGTCGGACTTGTCAGAGAACCACCAGAGAGATGAATCTGTATCGAGGATTGTCTTTGCAAGATCGCGGGCAATATCTGTTCTGAGCCTCTTGAGTGCAAAGTCAAGCCACTCGTCTGCATAGGTGTTGCCGAGGTCCTTGTATTCCTTGAGGGCGACTATCATCTCGAGCTGGTCTGCATCATATGCAAGCCTTGCCTCAAGCGTCTCGCCCTTCTGGAATTCGAATATCAGGTCTCTGATCTCATCGCCAAAAGGCAGGGTGTCAGCAAGATCGTTGACAGCCTTCTCCTCGTCCGCTTTGACATACTTCTTGTTCACATAGTTCAGGTCGCCTGTGCGGGCCTCTGGCAGGTCATGGAACATGCACATCTTCAGAAGCCTGTCCCTGTCAACACCTTCTGCAAGATGGCCGAGAGTAAAACCTATATATGCGGTCCTGAATATATGCTCTGCAACAGATTCTGCTCCTGAGCCCAGGAACTGGAACCCTGTCCTCGGCGTGCGCTTAAGCATACCTGCTTCGAACAGAAAATTGGCAATGCGTTTCATTGGTCTTCTCCGGAGTTAAAGATGGATTATTTTACAGCAACAGAAGCATTAATGTTCAGGAGATGACCGGCAGATTATCCAGAATCCACCATCGAAATATCTGCGAAAAACAGCATCTTCACTCATTCTCGGTCGAAGTGACCTCCGAGGCACCGGCGCAGATCACCTGCCGGGTGATGAAGACTGCGCCGCTGAAACCGTTCAGATGCCATTTCTCGCAAAACTGATGGTGGATTAGGGATTATCTTCTTGACTTGCCCGTCGTAATCAAAGTAATTTACAAAATACAAGATCAAAATAGTCCGAACAGGGGATGCGACATGCTTTTACATCATCACTTCATAAAGATGGCAAAAAAATACGGGGACAAGCCCGCCTTCATCGACAGGACCTCCGGAAGAAGGGTCAGTTATTCCAAGGCGCTGATAGCCTCCCTGATACTTGCAGACAAGTTCTCGAGATACAAGGATGAGTTCATCGGGGTCATGGTACCCACCTCTGCAGGATGCGCCCTTTCCATGCTCGGCTCGCTCATAAGCGGCAAGACCCCTGTAATGATCAACTACTCGACCGGCGCAGAGAACAATGCCCGCTATGCCCAGAAGAAATGCGGGTTCAGGACCATTATAACCTCAAGGGCCCTGCTCGAAAAGATCAACTGTCCCGAGGTCGAAGGCATGATATGCCTCGAGGACATAATGGCCGGCATCTCCATTGCCGAGAAGCTTAAGGCAGCAATAAAATCAAAGATGCCTCTCCAGATGATACTGAACATGTTCACCAGCGGCGGAGACCAGGACGACAGCCTCGTTATCCTCTTTACAAGCGGAAGTGAAAAAGACCCTAAGGCAGTGCAGCTCACACACCGGAATATCACATCGAACATAAAGAACTTCAGCATGGTCTACGAGCTTACGGACAGGGATACAATGATGGCAAACCTGCCCTTCTTCCATGTCTTCGGTCTTACGGTTAATTTCTGGACGCCGGTCTATCACGGAATGACAATAGTCTCCTATGCAAACCCCCTCGACTACAGGGTCATCTGCGAGATAGTGAAGGAGGAGAAGGTGACCATGCTGGTCGGAACGCCGAGCTTTTTCTGGGGCTATCTCAGAAAATCCGAGCCCGGCGACTTCAGCAGTCTCCGCTATGCAGTGAGCGGAGCTGACAAATGCCCCGATGCCCTGAGAGAGGCGTTCATGCAGAGGCACGGGATAACGCTTTACGAGGGCTATGGCGCAACCGAGACAGCCCCTGTTATAGCTGTGAATACTGTGGAGCATAACAGGCCTGGCAGCGTAGGCAGACCGCTTCCGAATGTGAGCGTAAGGATAGAGGACTATGATACAGGCGAGAACTGCCCGAGAAATAAAGTCGGCAGGATACTGGTTAGCGGCGATAATATAATGAAGGGATATCTCGACGACTTCGAAGAGACCTCGATGAGGATAAGGCATGGCTGGTATGACACCGGCGACATGGGATATCTCGACGATGACGGATATCTCTGGCATGCCGGAAGACTGAAGAGGTTCGTGAAGGTGGGCGGGGAGATGGTATCGCTCGTGAAGGTCGAGAGTGTGCTCGAAAAGTTCCTTCCTGAAGAAGTGTCATGCTGTGTTGTCGACCTGCCTGATGCTCACAAGGGCTCGAAGATCGTTGCGGCCGTGACAGAGGAGCTTGACGAAAAAGAGGTGCTTCGTCAGATGTCTGAGCATCTCCCGAACATCGCCCTCCCGAAGCAGTTTGTCATAATACCTGAGCTCCCCAAAATGGGCAGCGGCAAGATAGATTTCCGCAGCGTAAGCGCAATGGTCCACGAGATACATGGCTGAACAACGCCAGCTGAACAGTAGCTCTGTACAAACATAAGGCCTTACTCGCTAATGAGGTTGCCAATTAGCGGTGAATTGAAATACAACAAAATAACTGTGCACTATCAGCTATTCAGGCTTATTAGGTGTAATAACTGATGGGCCACCAGAATAGGGCGTTGTTGAATTATATAAAATTGAAACCTTATCAGAAAAAGGGTCTACCATGAGTAGATCAAGCCTGCCATCATTGTTAAAGTCTCCCGCTGCTAAGAAATATCTATTACTTGATGAATATGATGGATTCCCACCGGAGAATGTTCCATCGCCCATTCCTTTTAATGTAGTAATAGAATTGCCACTGGTAATTAAAGACTCATCAATAGTGCCAACATTGTTGATAGCAAGATCCACATGGCCGTCTCCATTAAAGTCACCTGCTACTAAAAAAGAGGGTTCATTGCCGGTCATATAGGCTGATCTATTTTGAAAACTACCATCGCCATTGCCAAGTAAAACTGATATTGATCTGGCTCTGAGATTAGAAGCAGCAATATCTGATATCCCATCGCCATTGAAATCGCCTATAGCCAAAGAGTTCGGGATTCCATATACTTTGTGAAATATTGGGTCTAAAAATGTGCCATCACCCTTGCCTATCAAGATAACAACAAAGCCATTATCAGGGTTGGTTACAGCAAGATCAGGCTTCCCATCACCGTTAAAATCACTTACAGCAACGAAGTAAGGGCTACTTCCGGCAGACCTTCCCTTCCCAAGTTGAAATGACCCATCGCCTCGGCCAAGTCTGACCTCAACATTATGGCCCATAAACATTGAGACAACAAAATCGAGATTGCCATCATTGTTAAAATCGCCCACGGCTAAGGAAGAAGGGTCACGGCCGTATGATAAGTTTAGAGCATATTGTTTTTGAGGCATAAATGTGCCATCACCTCTACCAAGTAAAATTGATACGTTATTACTGGCATTATTCAAGACAATAAGATCAGATTTGCCGTCTTTATTAAAATCTCCTACTGAAATGGAAATAGGCGTAATACCAACTGCATATAGTTTTTGAGGCATAAAAGTTCTATCTCCATTACCAAGGAGGACTGATACGTTATCGCTGCCTGCATTAGTGACAGCCATATCAAGGTTGCCGTCTTTATTAAAATCTCCTATTGCAGCGAACACCGGAATACTCCCTGCAGCGTAACTATCGGCTGTGATAAAACCACCGTTGCCTCTACCGAGCAGAATTGAAATGTTTTCGCTTGCGTAATACCAGTCGTTAACATAGCTATTTGCAACTACAAGATCAACTTTATTGTCTCCGTTAAAGTCACCAACTGTTACAAAACTCGGTTGATTCCCAGTGGTGTATGCTTTATGAGGCAAAAATGTGCCGTTACCGTTGCCAAGGAGAATTGATATGTTATTGCTGCCAGCATTGGCGACCGCAAGATCAAGCTTGCCGTCTTTATTGAAATCTCCTATTGCTATGGAAAGAGGACTGACACCTACGGCATATGTCGTGGATGTCTGAAAGGTTCCGTTACCGTTGCCAAGGAGAATTGATATGTTATTGCTGCCAGCATTGGCGACCGCAAGATCAAGCTTGCCGTCTCTATTAAAATCTCCTATAGTTACAAACTCAGGATGACTGCCGTCCCTGTAATATATCTTCTGTGTCTGAAAGGTTCCATTCCCGTTTCCAAGAAGTACTGATACATAAACATTATCAGTGACGACAAGATCGGCTTTTCCGTCACCATTAAAATCGCCCAGTGCTATAGAATGCGCTGGACCATTGAGAGCAGTATGCTTTTGTGTCTGAAAAGTCCCATCCCCTTTCCCCAGAAAGACAGCAACAGTGCTATGACCTTCATCAGCGACGACAAGGTCTATCTTGCCATCTTTGTTAAGGTCCCCAATTACGACAGCTTTGCCATCGCCAAAATTGTCTAAATCATAAACAGTTTGTTTCAGAAAGGTACCATTGCCCCGGCCCATGAGAATCGACAGGCTATGAAAACCCAATTCATTAGCAACAGCTACATCAAGACAACCGTCATTATTGAAGTCTCCGACTGCTACAGATTGAGGTTTAATGCCTGTTCCAAATACTTTTGCCCCCTTAAAAGTAATTACTGCAAGAGCTGTGCACTCTATAGATAAAAATATGATTATGACTGACAACATATAAAAAGCTACTCGCCGCCCCATTGACCAACCTCCAATATAGATTATTCTGTTCATAAAATTGAAAGGCCAAAGAATTATAAACCTGGCAAACATATAAAGTACATAATCAATACCAGCGTCCGGTTTGTGGCCTGAACATCTGAAAGGCAGGCTCGATATAATAGTGCAATAAGATTTTTCAAAATGGAATATCACCTGCCGCGGCAGTGACCGTTTTGGGCATTATTCCCCCGTGGTTGTACGCTTTATAGGCAATACTGCTATAATTGTGGGTGAATCTTTTACATTTCCAGAAACCCGGCAGATATATAAACAGAGAGTACAACTCAAGGCATAAACAGGCACCCGTATCCGTAGCCCTCGCCTTCCCTGACATATACGATGTTGGCATGTCACACCTGGGCCTGAAGATACTTTATAAGATAATAAATGACCTGCCTTTTGCCTCTGCAGAGCGTGTTTTTGAGCCATGGTCTGACCTCGAAGAGGGCATGAGGAAGAGCGGAGACCTCCTCTCATCGCTTGAATCACAAAAACCTTTAAAAAGCTTCGATATCGTCGGCTTCAGCCTCCAGTACGAACTCGCATACACGACTGTACTGAACATGCTCGATCTTGCCGGCATGCCGCTCAGAACGGATGAAAGGCTCGGAATGCCGGACATGCCGCTCGTGATAGCAGGAGGGCCCTGCACAGTAAATCCTTACCCGATGTCTCCTTTCATAGACGCCTTTCTCATAGGAGACGGGGAAGAGGCTGCCGTTGAGATCATATCAGCGTATCACACATGGAAATCCGGCGGGGACAACAGAAAAGAGAGCCTGCTTAAGGCGCTTGCAGAAATAGAGGGCGTCTTCGTTCCTTCACTTGGAAGCAGTTCACCAGTCAAAAGGCGCTATATAGGATCTCTCGAAGATGCACCCTTCCCTGTTGATACAGTTGTTCCCTACACGCAGATAGTGCATGACAGGGTTAATATCGAGATATCACGCGGCTGTACAATGGGCTGCAGGTTCTGCCAGGCAGGAATGATATACAGGCCTGTGCGCGAGCGGTCGCCAAAAAAGATCCTCGGGCTTGCAGAAGCTTCGATACACTCGACAGGGCATGACAGCGTCTCGTTCACCTCACTCAGCTCGGGCGACTATTCCTGCCTTAACCCACTCATGACAGAGTTCAACAGGCGCTTTTCTGAAGAGAGGATATCCCTCTCACTCCCTTCCCTCAGGGTAGGCTCTGTAACTGCCGGGATGCTGAGAGAGCTCAAGGCCGTCAGAAAGGCCGGCTTCACAATAGCGCCCGAAGCAGGCACAGACAGGCTCCGTGCAGTGATAAACAAGGACTTCACAAGTGAGACTTATGCAAGGGCGCTCGAAACGCTCTTTAAGGCCGGCTGGCAGAACCTGAAACTCTACTTCATGATAGGCCTGCCCACAGAGACTGACGAGGACATCAGAGGCATATCCGGGATGGTGCTCGAAGCGCTCAAAACATCCAAGAGGCTGACAGGCAGGCATGTAAACCTCAGTGTCGGGGTCTCTCCTTTTGTGCCGAAGCCTCATACCCCGTTCCAGTGGTGCGGACAGAACAGCCTCGGCCTGATCATGGAGAAGAACCGTGAGGTGAAGGCCGGACTGCTCAGGAGGGGAGTCCAGTTCAGGGGACATGACCCTGCAATGTCAATGCTCGAGGCTGCATTTGCGAGGGGCAATTCAGAGACCTCAAAATTGATACATGAGGCATGGAAGCTCGGCTGCAGGCTCGATGCCTGGACAGACTTCTTCGACTTTACGAAATGGAAACAGGCCATGGAGAACTCCGGCATAGATGCCGCAGCATATGCAGAGAAGGAGTATGCAGGAGATGATGCGCTGCCGTGGGACAGCATAGATACAGGTATAACAAAAAAATTCCTCAGAAAAGAATATGAAAATGCGCTCAGCGCCAGCTTCACCTCAGACTGCAGAAAGACCTGCCACGCATGCGGGCTTAAATGCAGGCCTGAGGACCTGAGTCAGGGCACTGATGAGAACCTTGGCGTCAGCACTTCGGACAGACCAAAATCGAATCTGCCGCAGGATGTCTTTATCAGGGCCAGACTTGTTTATTCGAAGAAGGGCAGGCTGCGCTATCTCTCGCATCTCGAAACAACGACCGCAATTGTGAGGGCAATGCGCAGGGCAGGCTTCCCTTTCAGATACTCGGAAGGGTTCCATCCCGTGCCGAAGGTCTCTTTCGGCCCGGCCCTCAGCGTCGGGATAGCCGGCATGAAGGAATATCTTGATCTGGATCTTCTGCCACCGTTCGATATATATGACGGTCTTAAGCGCCTCAGAGAAAAGCTTCCGCCTGAACTCGAAGCCATCGACATGAGGGCAATTGAGCGCCAGACAAGATCCCTTACAGGCTTTGTTGTAAGATATTCATACGAGATAAGAGACACGGAAGGCATATCCCTCGATGCCTATGAACAGAACAGGGACCTGGAGATTCAGAGAAAGCAGCATGTTTTCAGGCTGTCCGAAATGGTGGAGCACGCAGAGATAACAGGCAGCAATTCTGCAGTGACTATAGTTAAGGACCTCGGGGATACAAAGGTGAGGCTCGACGAGCTCATGCCCCTTATTTTCGGCAGACAGAGCACTGAGCTCCTGATCACAAGAACAGCAATGTACGGATGGGACAACGGTTGGAAAGAACCTCTGGAGGTTAAAGGGTAATGGGAAGCGAGATCCATATAAATGTCACTCGGGGAGAGACACGGCTGGCCCTTCTTGAAGGCGGCCAGGTTGTTGAGTTCTATGTAGAGCGCAGGAGAGATGCAAGTCTTGTCGGCAACATCTACAAGGGCAAAATCGTAAAGATACTGCCCGGCATGCAGTCCGCATTTGTTGATATCGGACTCGAAAAGGCCGCATTCCTTTATGTGGCAGACATACAGACTGAGGCGGACGAGTATGCCCCAATGTTCGAAGAAGAGGACCGCGATTCGTCTATTGATATGTTTCCGAGGAGGTCAAGAGCAGAAACCCCCATCGACGAGGTGCTTCAGGAAGGTCAGGAGCTGCTTGTCCAGGTCTCGAAGAATCCGATAGGGAGCAAGGGCGCACGCGTCACTTCATATATAACTCTTCCGGGCAGATACCTCGTTCTTATGCCGAATGTGGACCATGTAGGCATATCCAGAAGGATCGTTGATGAGGGAGAGAGGGCAAGGCTCAAGACCATTGTTGATACAATAAGACCGGAAGGATACGGTCTCATCATCCGGACTGCGAGCGAAGGCTCGCCCGAAGAGGACATCAGGAAGGACCTCGAATTCCTGGTGCTCTTATGGGAGAACCTTTCGAAGAAGAAGGACAGGGTCCCTGCCAGGGGGCTGCTCTACAGCGATCTCGACCTCGTGATCCGCTCAGTACGGGACATGATGAGCCAGGGCGTAGAGCGGCTTGTGATAGATTCCCATGAGGAATTCAACCGCCTGCTCGAATTCGTGAAGACATATTTCCCGAAGCTTCTCAACAAGATCGAACTTTACGAGGAGCCTGAGCCCATATTCGATGCCTTCGGCATAGAGCTCGACATATCAAGGGCACTCGGCAGAAGGGTTTGGCTCAAGTCAGGCGGCTACATCGTGATAGACCAGACAGAGGCAATGACCGTCATAGATGTGAACACCGGCAAGTTCGTAGGCAAGGAGGGTCTTGAGGACACCATACTCAAGACTAACCTCGAGGCTGTCAAAGAGATAGCATATCAGATCAGACTGAGGAACCTCGGCGGCATAATCATAATCGACTTCATAGACATGGACAAGCCTGAAAACAGGGAGAAGCTCTTCAATGCCTTCTCCGATGCCATGAAAAAGGACCGCGCAAAGAACACCATCCTCCATATATCAGAGCTGGGCCTGATCCAGATGACGAGGAAGCGCGTAAGGGAGAGCCTCGGCAGGACCCTCTGCACAACCTGCCCGTACTGCGAAGGAAAGGGGTATGTAAAATCCCCTGATACACTCGCAAACGAGATACTCCGCAGCATAAAGAAGATGGCAAAGCATGGCAGCACGCAGATAATAATCACTGCCCACCCGCTCGTTGCCGAGCTTCTTTCGGACGAGGAGATGCTCGTTATCGAGGAGGTAGAAAAGCAGTACGGAGTAAAGGTGATCATCAGGGCAGACAGCAAGATGCATCAGGAGAACTATGAGATGAGCACCCTGTGACAGAAGCCGGGGATGAACTAAGCAGAAAATTCGATAATCTTGTTGAACAGCTTAAAGATCAGAACTCTGCGCTGCTTGCATTCTCGGGAGGTGTTGACAGCTCCTTCCTTCTCAAGGCCCTTAAGATATCCGGCATTCGCTTCCTTGCTGTCATCGGCAGATCTCAGACCATGCCCCGGAAAGAACTCGAACAGGCAATATCCTTTGCAGAGAATGAAGGCGCTCCATACAGGATCATTGACACCGGAGAAATGTCGAGCGAGGACTTTCTGTCCAACACCCCTGACCGATGCTTCCACTGCAAGGACGATCTTTTTAAGAGGCTCGTGAAGATCGCTGAGGACGAAGGCCTGGAAGTTGTATTTGACGGCAGCAATGCGGACGACCTGCAGGACTACAGGCCCGGAAGAAAGGCAGCAGAAGCATTGGGGGTCAGGAGCCCGCTTGCAGAGGCAGGGCTCACCAAAAGCGGGATACGCGAGCTTTCGAAGAAGCTGGGACTCTCAACATGGGACAAACCTTCAGCTCCCTGCCTTTCATCGAGGTTCCCCTATGGCCAGAGGATAACTGAAGAACTTCTGAAGCGTGTAGAGAAGGCAGAGGATTTCATAAAGGGCCTCGGCATAAGGACAGTGCGTGTCAGGGCGCATAATGATGTTGCACGCATAGAGGTCACAGAAGATGATATGCCGCTTCTGCTTGAAAGGCGCCTTGAGATATCATCTGCGCTCAAGGCAACCGGTTTTACATTCGTATCTCTCGACCTCGAAGGTTTCAGAAGCGGCAGCCTGAACAGGGTGCTCTGAAAACCTGTAAGCCTGTCAGACCTTAACCTTCCAGAATGTGCCCTCTTTCTTATCTTCGAGGATTATGCCCTTTTCATCGAGCTCCCTGCGGATGGCATCAGCTGCAGCCCAGTCCTTTGTTTCGCGTGCCTTCTGCCTCTCTTCTATCTTCGAGAGGATGAACTCCTCTGTCACATCCTTGCACTTGAATCCCATCAAAGCGCTGTTCCATTCCTCAGGCGTCCTTGAGAATATGTTGAGAGCGCTTCCTATCTCCTTCAGCGCATCCTGCGCCTTTGATACGAGGTCCTTTGCCTTCTGTCCGGAGGGCTTGCCGTCGAGATATTTGTTCAGCACGCGGATGAACTCGAATATATTCCCGATTGCAAGGGCAGTATTGAAGTCATCATCCATTGCCTCAGTAAACCTGTCTCTGGATCTGGAGAGTGCCTCCTCAAATGCCTTCTCATCAGCACCTGCCTTCTCTTTTGAATGGTCCTGGCCGAGGAAATCACGCATGCGGAGGGCCGTTGTGTAGTAGCGGTCTATGGAAGACTCTGCCTCCCTTAACTGTTCGTCTGAGAACTCGATGGGGCTCCTGTAGTGCGTCGAGAGGAGGAAGAACCTCACAGGCTCTGCATCGAACTTCCCGAGAATCTCCTTTATTGTGAAGAAGTTGCCGAGGGACTTTGACATCTTCTCCTTGTCAACAGTGATGAAGCCGTTATGCACCCAGTATCTGGCGAAAGGTCTGCCTGTAAATGCCTCTGACTGGGCTATCTCATTTTCGTGGTGAGGGAAGGTCAGGTCAGCTCCGCCGCCGTGTATGTCAAAGGTATCTCCGAGGTGTTTTCTGGACATGGCAGAGCATTCGATATGCCAGCCCGGCCTGCCTGGACCCCAGGGGCTGTCCCATGAGGGCTCTCCTTCTTTCGATGCCTTCCAGAGTGCGAAATCCATCGGGTTGCGCTTGCGCTCATTCACATCAACGCGCGCGCCTGCCATCATGTCATCAAGTTCCCTCTTCGAGAGTTTTCCATAGTCGTTGAACTTCTCGACCTGGAAATATACATCTCCATCAGAAGCATAGGCATAACCCTTCTCGACCAGGCCTCTTGTTATATCAATGATCTCCTGTATATGCTCGGTAGCCTTGGGTTCAATATCTGCCCTGCTTACGCCAAGCTGGTCCATATCCTTATAGTATTCGGCAATGTATTTTTCGGCCACCTCGTTCCAGGCAATGCCTTCCTGCTTTGCGCGGTTTATTATCTTGTCGTCAATGTCAGTGAAGTTCTTGACGAATGTGACCTTAAATCCTCTCCATGAAAGGTACCTGCGCATGATGTCGAATATGATCGAGCTCCTTGCGTGGCCTATATGGCAATGGTCATAGACCGTTATTCCGCAGACATACATCTTCACCTGGTCAGGCGTCACAGGGACAAAGTCCTCTTTCTTGCCGCTCAGGGTATTGTAAAGCTTCATCCTTCCTCCTTTTTGTTCTGTGCTGCCTGTGGCCTCTATCTTCTTCGAAAGCTCCGAGATCCTTGTCTCAAGCTCCTTCAGTTTCTCGCTGGTCGGGTCAGGGAAATAGTCCATCACCTCCACAAGGCCGTTCTCGGTCGTCATCCTTATGATCTTCTTCCTCGTTATCCTGCCAGGCACGCCAACGCATATGGCATTGTCAGGGACCGGCTTGAGGATGACAGAGTTTGCGCCTATAACAACATTGCTGCCGACAGTGATCGCGCCCAGGATCTTTGCGCCTGCGCCGACAGTCACATTGTCTCCGAGGGTAGGATGGCGCTTGCCCTTATCCTTGCCTGTTCCGCCGAGGGTGACGCCCTGATAGAGCAGGCATCCTTTTCCGACCTCTGCGGTCTCGCCTATCACGACTCCCATGCCGTGGTCTATGAAGAAACCTGCACCGATCCTGGCTGCAGGATGTATCTCTATGCCTGTCAGGAACCTGCCTATATGGGACAGAAGCCGTGGCAGCACAGGTATTCCGGCATTCCAGAGCATGTTGTTGATCCTGTGCAGGAAGATCGCATGGAACCCCGGATAGGCAAAGACAACCTCAAGACCGTTCCTGGCCGCAGGGTCTCTCTCAAAAACAGCCCTGTAGTCCTCTTTTATATCGTGCCAGAAACCCATTGTTTGAAGCTTATTATACAAAAAAGGCTGAACTGCTGTGATATTATTCAGTGTAAGCAGAGCAACATCCCAGACCTGCCACGGAGATATCCAGTTAGCAATTACCGCATTATGCCAGCAGGCAGGTGCTCTATGTTTATTCTAAGTTTTTTGTCTTGACGCCCCAGCAGTCTGCCCCTATAATCAACAAAAAAGTTGTATCAAGATGCAAATCATTAGGCATATGGAGGGGAAATGAAACCCGGACTTATATCAACCATTGTGTTTTGTCTCTTATCAATCACTGCCTGTGCTCCTGTGCATCCCAAGATCCAGGAACTGCAGCTGCCGCCTGAAAGAATAGTACAAGAGGGATACTCGTTAGTGCCACTGAACGAACCTGGTTGGCTTATTGCTGAAAAAAACCAATATTCCCTCGTATTGGGGAAGAAGGGTATGAATCCGGACGAAACGATTGCTATTCAGGCAATGTTTGTTAGACTTGCGGAATTCAAGACCACTGAAGATTTTGTTTACATGGTAAAAGACGGACAGGCCAAAGACACTGATCCCCAGCGTTTCATCGTTAAGAAACACGAAGCAGTTGCGTCATCAATAGAAGGCAGCAGTTGTGTCAAATCATATTTAGTAACCGAAGACAAGGCCGCAGTAAAGAGATCGGGCAAGGCTGGGAATATGGTTCTGGAGGCATTGACTCTTACCTGCAGGCACCCAAAGAATATAAGCGTTGGTGTCAATGTCTCTTACTCGCACAGGTATTATCCGGGCCAAGGAGATTCTGCTTTCATCGAGAAAGCAACAAGAGTTTTGGAGAGTTTGAAGTTCAATGATCTATAGGGAGGGGCCAGAAACAATGAAAACCATGAAAATACTATTCGCTGTTTTATCTTGAAATATCCAGGATCAGGACTAATTGGTTTGATATGGACAGTGAAATCAATTATCCAATTCTCAATATCATCAAGCGGTGGTATGATGAGTCGGCAAAAATTCCATTTAAGAAACCTGACGTAAGCACTTTAAAAGAAACTATCTAATGCCGGAGATGGAAGACAAGGAACTGAGGCAGATGATAGCCGACCATATGGAGAACGGCTTTCTCGAAAATATCATAGACATGTTCAGGCATGACAGCAGCCTCTACAGGTTTGTCGGGGAGCTGATCAAAGACGAGCGCATACGCGTCAGGATAGGCACTACAGCACTGATGGAGGAACTGAAAGGGCTCGACCCTGAAAATATCGCACTGGCAAAGGAGAACCTC
>Ga0233425_10001999_pt1 | contig 42474 bp, 41 predicted proteins | sample Watercolumn_Towu_2_FD_181712 | JGI IMG/M metagenome (GOLD analysis project Ga0233425, IMG submission 181712) | Freshwater microbial communities from Lake Towuti, South Sulawesi, Indonesia - Watercolumn_Towuti2014_140_MG | ecosystem: Environmental > Aquatic > Freshwater > Lake | place...
ATAATTTTTGTTTATCTGTATTTGAATTTATTCGGAGTATTTTATTTTTATACACTTTGTCTCATTCTTGGTTTTGTCAACGGATATTGGGCTGTGTTTGTAACTAATGCTTCCGAACAATTCGGTACAAATATGCGGGCAACAGTTACTACCACAGTCCCTAACTTTGTTAGAGGTGCAGTTGTACCTGCTACTTTTTTATTCCAATTTTTATCTACAGGTGCAAATCTTGGAGTCGTATATTCTGCTTCCATTGTCGGATTTTTGACAATAATATTTGCATTATTTTCTGTTCACAAACTCGAAGAAACGTATGGAAAAGATTTGAATTATCTCGAGATAATTTAGCAGTAATATTTCACTTCAGAAGAACCATCTTTTTCGTTTCTGTTCTTTCATCAGTAGAAAATTTATAAAAATATATTCCTGTTGGAATACCGGAACCATCAAATGAAACATTATAATTTCCCGGTTTCAATAAATCGTTAATTAAAGTGCAGATTTCATTACCAAGTATGTTATAAATTTTTAAACTTGCAAATACAGGTTTATTCCCGGAATTGTTTTTTATTTCAAAACTGATTTTTGTCTCAGGATTAAACGGATTTGGATAATTCTGATTTAAATGAAATTCCCCTATTTTTTCATTTTGGTTGTTAATATTTGTGGCTTTATCTATCCTCACTGAGTCTATCTGCACATCAAGTGTGTCATATACTCTTAAAAACAATGTTCCAGGAGACATATCTATTACCCCGTAATGATTTTTTCTTATTGACCTTATTGTATATGAAGCATTAGTTGGAGTTGCAAGCGAACCTCCGGCACCTCCCATAACCATATGATGAATCCCGCTTATTAAATTATGCTGATAAAAATGTGAATGTCCTGTGAAAACAATATCGACATGATTTGGAACAAAAAGATTTTGTGAAATTCGTTTCATAGCTGTATCTTCTCCTGCACCTCCTCCTACATAAGCTGATTTATGAAAATATGCAATCTTCCAAAGTTTATTCGATGCTGCCAAATCTGATTGTATAAAATTATACTGTTGACTACCGATAACATATGAAATAGCATTATTAATACTTATGAAATGTACGTCTCCGTAGTCAAATGAATAATAATCCTGAGTTCCCGAAAAATTTTGTGGATTCATTTCAAAAGTTTTTGTATTCTGATTCCATCCTTCATGGTTTCCCGGGGAGGAAAAAAATGGTACTGAAGAAATTATATTCAATTCATAGGTTCTGAAAAAATCATTTTTCCAATATGTATACGTGGAATCCCTGCTTAAATCTCCTCCATATAAAGAGAAATAAGCATTTCTTAATATCATTTTCTGATTAACTTTGTCGTGAACAACATTGCCGTCCTGTGTATCGGACATCCATAAAAATCTGAAATTAGTTCCGGGAAGAACGGCTGTTCGGAAACTGAAAATGGAACTTAAACTGCTGCCCTGAACAGCTCTATAGTAATAAACCGTATTAGACTGAAGATTTGAAAGCTTGACTTTATGAATGTATGTTGTGATCGGGACACCAAAAGTTGTCATTGCAATTATTTCTGTTTTTGCGGCTGACCCTAATCCTGTCGTTAATCCATAATTAACGGTCACTGTATCAGTTGTATTGCATTCTACCATAACATATATAGAATTAGAAGTTACGCATTGTAAATACGGCATCAAAATAATATTTGCATTCAGCGATGAAATTAGAAACAGTAATATAATAGAAGAAAAAATTAAAAATTTATTCATATATTTAACTATTAATTAGTTTTTTTAATAATTTTTATTATAATATAATGTAATATTTAAATAATTTCATAATAATTATAATAAATTTATATCAAATCTAAATTTTTTTGAATTAATTTTGAAGTTATATCGAATTGTTAATAATTCCTCATTTTAGTATATTTAAAGTTCTATTAAATTAAATAATAAATTTAGTAAAATAATTTATGGTATTAAAAATTGGTGATTCAGCCCCGGATTTCACATTGAAATCCAAGAATCAAACAGGTGAAGTTGTTGATTTTACATTAAGTAATTTCAAAGGTAAAAATGTTATTTTATTATTTCATCCGCAGGCATTTACAGGTACCTGTACAGAAGAAATGTGCGAAATTTCAAATGGGTTTAATGAGTATAAAAATCTAAATGCTGAAGTGCTGGGAATTAGTGTTGATTCTGTATTTACTCTGGAAGCCTGGGCAAAACAAAATGGAATTACAATTCCTTTATTAAGTGATTTTAACAGGGAAGTTTGTAAAAAGTACGGTACTTTGTATCCCGACGGCGGATTTGTTTTTGGTATGAATGGCGTTTCTAAACGTTCAGCATTCGTTGTTGATAAGGATGGTATAATAAAATATATTGAAATACTTGATAATGCAGGCAATTTACCAAACTTTGAAAAAATTAAAGAGGTTTTGAAAGGATAGTTACTATTTATTAGTACAGGCTCTTTAATGCAGGTTTATAGAGATTTTGATAACATAGGATTTGACAAAAAAAGTGTAATTACAGTTGGTACTTTCGACGGTGTTCATCTCGGACACCGTAAAATTTTAAAAAAAGTTCTTGAACTTAAAAATAGTAAAAATCTGAGAAGTGTGGTTATCACTTTTGACCCGCACCCGCAGATAGTTCTTAAAAATAAATCGAAGGATATTAAAATACTTTCAACAACCGATGAGAAAATCAGACTGTTTGATTCATTCGGAATAGATGCAGTTTGCATAATTAATTTTACGAAAGAATTTTCACAGACTGATGCAGAAGATTTTTATTATAATTACCTGATAAATAAAATTGGTTTATCGGATATCGTAATCGGGTATGACCATAATTTCGGAAGAAACAGAGAAGGCAAACTTGAAACACTTAAAATGCTTTCACAAAAATATGATTTTGATTTTCACAAGGTTGATGAGTATAAATTCGGTTCTGAAGTCGTCAGTAGTACGGTAATTAGACACCTGCTTGAAAATCAGGAGGTTGCTCATGCTTCGAAACTACTTGGAAGTTTTTATTCAATCGAAGGGAAGGTTGTTATTGGCGCTCAGCTCGGAATGAAAATCGGATTTCCGACTGCAAATATAAATCCTTCAGATGAATTTAAATTGATTCCGAAAAACGGAGTATATTTTGTTTCATCGGAAATTAATAACGAAATATATTACGGTATGATGAATATCGGTTACAGACCTACTGTAACGGATGCTTTAAAGTTAATAATTGAAGTTCATTATCTGGATTTTAATTTAGATATATATAATACAATCATCAGAATTGATTTTATTGATTTTATCAGAAATGAGATTAAGTTTAATTCTATTGATGATTTAAAAGTTCAGCTTGAAAAAGATAAAAAAGAAATAACAGAATTAATTAAATATATAAAATAAAATAATGGCACTAAACACAGACGAAAAAAAAGAAATAGTAAAGAAATACGGTAAATCCGTTAATGATTCGGGAAGACCGGAAGTACAGATTGCTATTTTGACAAAAAGAATTAATGAACTCTCTGCAGGACATTTTGAAACACACAAAAAAGATAATCATTCAAGAACAGGTTTGTTGAAAATGGTAGGTAAAAGAAGAAAACTTCTGAAATATCTTGAAAACAAAGATATTACAAGATATAGAGCAATTATTAAGGAACTTGAATTGAGAAAATAAAAAATGATAAAATGGTAATTACAAAAAACATCGAAATCGGAGGGAAAATTATAACTCTTGAAACGGGCAGACTTGCAAAACAAGCCGGCGGAGCTGTATTTGTTACTTTCGGTGATAATGCTGTTCTCTGTACTGTGGTGGCTAATGAAGAACCCGCAGAGGGTCAGGATTTTTTCCCCATGTCGGTTGACTATAGAGAAAAATCTGCATCTATCGGAAGAATCCCCGGCGGCTTTTTCAAAAGGGAAGGAAGACCATCGGAAAAAGAAATTCTATCTGCCAGGTTAATTGACAGACCAATCAGACCGATGTTTCCTGAAGGTTTTTTCTGTGAAACATCGATTAATTGTATGATATTTTCTTCAGACGGAGAACACGACCCTGATACTATTGCCTGTCTTGGCGCATCTGCCGCTCTTCTTATTTCCGATATCCCCTTTGATGAACCGATTTCTGAAGTAAGAGTGACAAGATTGAACGGAGAATTTATTCTGAATCCGACGAATGAAGAAGTCGAAAACGGTGAATTCGAAATTGTTGTTGCAGGTACGGTTGATTCAATTACTATGGTGGAAGGAGAAGCAAAGGAAATTTCGGAAGAATTATTCCTTGAGGCAGTCAAATTTGCACATAAACATATTGCAGAGTTATGCACTTTCCAGAAAGTATTTGCAAAAGAAGCCGGAAAGTTAAAACGTGTACTTCCCGAACCGGAAGATTTAACCGATATGATTAACGATGTTAAAGCAATTTATTATGAAGAAATTAAACTGCTGAACAGAACTATTCTTACAAAGGAAGAACGCCACAATAAACATAAAATCCTTGTTGAAAAAGTTCTGGAGTCGCTTAAAGAAAAATATCCTGAATCGGAAGCAAAACTTGACAAAATAATGAGTGATATTCATAGTGCTGATATGCGGACAATGATACTTAATGAACAAAAACGACTCGACGGAAGAACTCCCGTTGAAATAAGAAATATTACCTGTGATGTATCTGTATTGCCGAGAACACACGGCTCTGCTCTGTTTACAAGAGGTGAAACTCAAAGTCTCACTACAACAACACTTGGGACAAAACACGATGAACAGATTATTGAAGGTTTAAAAGAAGAATCGACAAAAAGATTCCTTCTGCATTATAATTTCCCCGCTTTCAGTACAGGAGAAGTAAGCGGAAGACCTGGACCGAGCAGAAGGGAAATAGGACACGGAAATCTCGCCGAACGTTCCCTGAAAAATATGCTTCCGTCAGAAGAAGAATTTCCTTATACAATAAGAGTTGTATCGGATATTCTGGAATCCAACGGTTCATCTTCAATGGCAACTGTTTGTGCCGGCTCACTAGCACTTATGGATGCAGGTGTGAAAACAAAAAAACCTGTTGCTGGAATTGCAATGGGATTAATAAAAGAAAATGACGATGTTGTTATTTTATCCGATATTCTTGGAAGCGAAGACCACTATGGAGATATGGATTTTAAAGTGGCAGGTACATCTGATGGAATTACTGCAATTCAGATGGATATAAAAATAAGAGGTATTTCATTCGAAATAATGGAAAGAGCACTTGCACAGGCAAAGAAAGGAAGAATGCATATTCTTGATATTATGAATCGTGCACTCCCGCAGTCGAGAGAAAGTATTTCTCAATATGCCCCACAGTTGTTTACTTTGACTATTCCGACTGAATTAATAGGTGCTGTGATTGGTCCGGGCGGAAAAACAATAAGACATATCATCGCAGAAAGTAAAGCAGAAATTGATATCGATGACAGCGGAAAAGTAACAATTGCAACGGTCAATAAAGACAATGCCGAGATTGCAAGAAAAATGATAAAAGATATAACCACTGTTCCCGAAGCAGGTCAGACTTACAAAGGTACTGTAAAAGAAATTAAAGATTTCGGTGCTTTCGTGGAAATTCTTCCCGGTAAACAAGGTCTTTTGCATATTTCTGAAATTGACCATAAAAGAATCGGAAAAGTTACTGATGTTCTGAAAGTTGGTGATGAAGTGGAAGTAAAAATTCTTGAAATAGATGATAATGGAAAAATCCGTTTAAGCCGTAAAGCCTTAATGAAAAGACCCGAAGGTGAACAACAGCATTCTGATAAAAAAACATTCAAACCGCGTCACGGGCATAGACCGCCCGGACACGGAGAAAATAAATAAATAAAAATATTATGAAATTCGAGGTAGATAATCAGAAAGAAAAAACCGTTTTTAAAATTAAGGAAAAAACCCTCGGTCATCAGATTGCCGCGGATATTAAAACCGAACTGATATTTTTACAGAAAAGTATTGAAAATCAATTTGTCATTGACCTTGAAGAAGTCACCCGGGTTGACAGCAGCGGGTTGTCCTGTCTTTTGCTTTCCGAGAGAATGGAAAGAGAAAAAGGTAAAAAACTGAAAATAAAAAACGTTAATAAAAGTGTTCTCGAACTGATGAAAATAGCCCGCCTTGACCGTGTTTTCGATTTGAAGTAATTTATTTAATTTATTTGAAAAACATATTGCGGACTCTGTCCGCTTTTTTATTTAATGGAAAACTATAAAAAAATCTGCAGTACTTCGTCGCTTGAAAATTGTATTGGTCAGAAATTCATACTGGATGATGAAAACGAAATTGCTGTTTTTAAAATTGAACAGAAATTTTATGTTTTCGATAATATATGCCCGCATAATCACGTACCAAGAATTGCCGATGGTAAAATTGTTAACAATTATTTGATTTGTCCTGTTCACGGGCAGATGTTTCATATAGAAACAGGTAAACAAAAAAATCAGCAGGGGGGAAATATAAAAATTTTCGAACATAAAGTAATCGGTGACGAACTATTTGTCAAAATCCCCGAAACAAAAAAATTTAATTTTAAATATTGATTTACATTGGAAAAGAAGCGAAAATCAATAAGATATAAAAATTATGATTATAGTACTACGGGATATTATTTTATTACAATATGTTCATATAACAAAAAAAATATTTTCAGTGAAATTATTGAAAAAAAAGTAAATGATGTCCTTAATGAGCAGGAAATTATTTTAAGTAATATTGGTTCAATAATTAACGAAGAAATATTAAAATCTGAAAAGATTAGAAAAGAAATTCGAATTGATGAATTTATCATTATGCCAAATCATTTACATATAATAATTGAAATATTTAAATCAGAAAACGTAGGGGCGAACGGCGGTTCGCCCGATAATAATGGAAATGTGTTACCAATGGGCGAATGCCATTCGCCCCTACAAATGAAACCTAAATCATTGTCGTCATTTGTATCCGGATTAAAATCATCTGTTACAAAAAGGGTTAAAGAATTTAAAAAAAACAATAATTATGTTGTCTGGCAGAGAAATTATTTTGATAGAGTTGTTAGAAACGAAGAGGAATTATACAATATTAGAAATTATGTCAGATACAATCATTATAACTGGCAATGTGATAATGAAAATTTGAATCGTGAATAGTAATAAACAATTATATAATATACTAAAAACAAAATTCCTCTCGTCCGGTTTTATCAATTTCGGTGTGTCGAAACCTGAAATTCTGAACTCTCAAAAAGAATATTTTAAACAGTGGCTCGATGATAATAAAAACGCGGGAATGCAATGGCTTGAAAGAACTTTTGAAAAACGCATAAATCCATTTCTCCTGATGCCTGATGTTAAATCCATAATTTCCCTTGCCTGTCTTTATAATACACCTTTCAATTATAAAAATGATAAAAACATTCCTAAAATTTCAAGGTATGCATACGGTACTGCCGATTATCATATTGTTATAAAAGAAAAAATTGAAAAAGTAATCAAAGAAATTGTAAAAAAAATTCATAACGTAAAAGCACAGATTTATGTAGATGACTGTGATGTTATGGAGAAAGTCTGGGCTGTGAAATCGGGTCTCGGATGGGTAGGTAAAAATACGATTGTCCTTAATGAAAATTACGGAAGCTTTGCTTTTATTGCAACTGTTTTTATTAATGTTGAACTCGATTATAATGAATCGGTATTAAATCAATGTGAAACCTGTACAATGTGTATTGATTCCTGTCCCACGGGTGCTTTGTTCGATGAACACAAACTCGATGCGAATCTCTGCATTTCATATCATACAATCGAAAATAAAAATGCTATTCCTGAAAATATTAATCTAAACGGATGGATTTTCGGATGTGATATTTGTCAGGATGCTTGCCCTTACAACAGGAGAAATATTTTTTCAGGTGATAATAATTTTTTCCCCGACGAAAGAATATTTAATAAATCCTATGAAGAACTTGAAATGATTGATGAAAATAAATTTAATGAAATTTTCAAAAATACTCCAATCGGTCGTGGTAAATACTTACGCTTCCAAAGAAATCTGAAAAAAGCAAAAAAATAAAACAAGATTTCTTATACAATACTTTAGAAAACTTATTGTCATTAATTATGCCGGTTAGCCCTTTAGGGCTGGCATCCCGATAGCGAAGCGTATCGGGACTAACTATTAATTGTTTTAGTTTTGTCCGACCAGCAAAAAATTCTTTATTGCTTTCTGGAAACTTTCCTTCGGCATTGCACCCGTTGACATCTGGGGTTGCCCTGTTTTTGGTATAAACAATATTGAAGGAATGCTTCTGATTCCAAATGCCCCTGCTAATTCCTGTTCTGCATCCGTGTCAACTTTGTATATATCAATTTTCCCCTCGTATTCATCTGCAAGTTCAGATAATATCGGAGCAACCATCTTGCATGGTCCGCACCAGTCTGCATAGAAATCAATAATGCAGGGCTTATCGCCTTCAAATTTCCATTCTTTATTTATTTCATAGTTGAAGACTTTCTGTTTGAAAGTTTCGGTTGTTAAAAGTTCCATTTTACCTTTTATTTTTATTTCTGAATTATTTTTAAAATTATTATTATTTTCCTGCTTATTAACAGGAATATTACTTTCGGTTTTAGTTATTTGTTTACCGTCTTTAGTTTTGTTCATTATTGAATAAATTATTACTGCTAGAAAGATTAACGCAATTACGGTGATTATAGTTATTGTTTTCTTTTTCATATATTTTAATTAGACATTAATTTTATAAGTTTTTCCAGTGAATCCATTATTTTTTTTATTTCCCCTTCATCTGAATTATTAATAATGTCTTCGTAACATTTACAGTATTTATGTTCTAATAACTTCGATTTTTCAAAACCTTTTTCGGATAACGTCAGATTTATTATTCTTCTGTCTGTTGTACTGTAATTTCTTTTTACAAGTTTCTTATCTATCAGATTGTCTATAATTCTTGTAATTCTGCTGTTGGATAATTCGAGTTTGTTTGCAATCTCACTCGAAGTAATCTCCTTTTCCCTTCCGAATGCAGACAATACATTTGATTCGGATACGTTCAATCCGATACCACCGCACAATTTGTCATCCTGTTGTCCGCACCTGTTTGATATTTCCTTTATCAGGTGCCTTAATCTTAAATGTGGTTCATTAGTATTTTTTAATTGTTTCATATTCTTAATATTTGATATTATTAAATATTAACATTAGCAAATATATATTCAAAAAAACAGAAAGTCAAGTTATTATTTGAAAAATAACCTGACTTTCTGAAAAATCTGACTGCTTATTTCCTGTTATATATAATTTCCAGTGTCTTAAACTCTTTTCCCGCATCGTCATTAGCGTACATTTCCATCACATAGTTATTATCATCTTTTTGTATCATAATTTCCTTAAATTTTATATCTTTTCCTTTTAACGGGTCAAACATAGTCCCCTCAAAGACAATATTTTTTGTCTTTTCATCATATTTTCCTTCGCAATACATTACTCCTGTTCCCATATTATCCATCCAGATGTTAATAAATACCTTCTTACCATTGTCAAATGCAGTCAACGATGTACCTTCAAACGGCATTCCCATTGCCGTCCCATTGAATTTTGCCTGCTGATACCTACCACCATATATCATTTCGCATACCATTGTACCGTCACTTTTTTCAGGCGGAGCTCCCGGAGCCATCCACATAGTAGTTGCTACATTCCAGTTACCAACCATTTTTGCAAGCATCTCATGTTCCTTTCCCGGTGTCATATAAGCCATCCATTTCTTCATCTCATCTTCATTCTGTGCATATATGTTCATAGAACAAAACACAAGAAATAAAAACACATAAGTTAATTTTTTCATTTTACAAAATTTTATTTTTAAGGTTATTATTTTTAACATTTTCTATTCTTATTAAGTTCTATTTTTAAATAATTAATGAATAATTTGAAACTTAATAAACCCTATGAACTCTACGAACTATATGAACTCTACAAACTCTAAAAACTCTACGAACTCTATTAACTATTTCAGCTTTAGTAACGCTTCCCTTAACAATTTCATTGCTGTTTTCAGTTCTTCTATTGTGCATGTTCCGACTGATATCCTGTACCATGGCATATTTTCGTCCGCTCCAAATGCTCCAAATGGAACCATTGCAATTTTTGCTTCACCCAACACATACAAATTATATTCTTCAGGATTGTCAAGAATTTTACCATCCGGAGTTTTCTTGCCTTTTAAATCGATTTTAACAGTGCAATACAAAGCACCGAGAGGGGAAATTGCATCAACATTCAATCCATCCTTATCTTTCATTTCTTTAAAAGTATCAAATATTATATGCATTCTCTCAAATATTTTTGATTTGAAATCTTCAAGATATTCATCTACTGCTTTTTTGTTTTTTAAAAACACACCAATTGCAGTTTGTTCTGCCCTCGGTGCCCATGCTCCCATATGCAATATTACGTTTTGCATGAACTTTACTACTTTCTTCGGTCCGTATGTCCAGCCAACTCTTAAACCTGTCGCGGCAAATGCTTTAGATGCTCCGTCGACAAAAATTGTGTAATTTCTCATTGATGAATTTATTGCAACGGGATTATGCTGTTCAATCCCTTTCTCTCTTAAACCCCAGTACATCTGGTCAACAAGAAGATAAACAGGTCTTTCGTTATCACTGCGTCTGTAATTTTCTTCAAGTATTAATTCACAAATATCGGTTAATTGCTTTAGAGAAAAAGTTGTTCCCGCAGGATTCATAGGTGAACATAGAACTATAAGTTTTGCATCTTTAATATAAGGTTTCATATCATTTGCATCAGGCATAAAATTATTTTCCGGTTTCGTAGCAATCATATATGATTTTGCCTGTACAATATGGCAATATTCGGGATTATTCCATGATGGAACAGGATAGATTACACCGTCTCCCTTTTCGACAACTGTCTGGTAACAGGAAAATATTATTGGTCTTCCTCCGCTTGCCACAACAATTTCATCAAGTGCATAATCAAATCCTCCTCTTTCTTTTAAATACATCTGAACCCCTTCTCTCAATCCTTGAAGACCATCCGCCGGGGGATAATTGGTTTGCCTTTCATTATATGCTTTTATTATTTCTTCTTTCATAAGTTCGGGTATCGGAAATATCTTCGGATTGAAATCACCAATTGTCAGGTTGTATATAAATTCTCCGTTACTGATACGTCTGTTTATTTCGTTTGCAAGTTTTATTATTTGCGGTGGTTGTAAATTTTCGGCCATATAGCCAACTTTGAAATTCGCCTTTTCCATAGTATTTATTAATTATGTGGTATTATAAAAATTCAAATACAAATATATGTAAAGACAAATTTTATTTTAATACCAAAAGAAATATCTATATAAATATGTGTTTATTTATAATCTTTTTTAAAGTATTTTTGGTAAATAAAATTTTTGAATTAAATTTTAAATACTCGTATATGAAAACAAAAAATTTTTTCCTCTTATTTGGTTTTTATTTAGTATTTTTTTTGAGATTATGCCAAATCAATGCCCAGGATGACAGTACAATTCTTGATTATTTTAAACACTTTAAAGTTTCAGGTTATATTGATGCATACTATGCATGGGACACGGACAAAGATAAAACCGACAGGCAGTTTTCCGCAACCGCACCGGTCAGAGACCAGTTCCGGCTTAATGTTGTCCAGTTAAGTGTAAAATATAATACAGATAATGTGAGAGGTATTTTAACATTTCACCAGGGCGATATACCTGAATTTTACTGGCCTTCAAATCAAAGATTGATTCAGGAAGCAAATATCGGATTTTCCTTTTGCGATAAATTATGGCTTGATGTAGGGTACTTTCAATGCCACTTCGGAACTGAAGGTACATTTCCTAAGAATAATTTTTTGACGATTTCTTCTGTTCCGGGTTTTATGGAACCGGGGATACAAAGCGGGATTAAATTAAGTTATGAATTTACAGAAAAATTTATGGGGTGCTTTCATTTGTATAATGCAAGTAATTTATTTGAAGATAATAACAAAAATAAAACTTTCGGTTTCCTTTTTAATTATAATATCACTCCGCAATTTACCATTTCATATTCTAATATTATCGGTAATGAAATGCCGTCAAATGTTCCCGGAAAAACTTTATTCCTGAATAATCTTTCATTTTATTATTCACCCTGTGAAAAAGTTGATATTGTGTCAGGATTTGATATGGGATTTCAGGAAAATTCAAAATTAAATGATCCTTCTGCGACAGCTCATTTTTCAAGTGGAATGTTATCGGCAAAATATAAAATAAATTCAAAGTTCAGTATATCTGCAATGGGAGAATTTTATAATGACCCCGATGGATTTTTCTCCGGTACATATATCATCGATGAAAATCAGACCACCGGTTTAAAAATTTTTGGGTTTACATTAGGCTGTGAATATAGACCTGTAGAATTCGGTTATCTGCGGCTTGAATCCAGATTTTTAAATGCAGATAAAAAACTTAAAATCTTTTACGATAATAAAAACACACGCACAGAAGTAATATTCTCAACCGGTTTAGAATTTTAAATCCGAAAAATTTTTTATTAAAAGGCATTATCAATATTAAGTAATGCCTTTTTTATTTATACCCCCTATGAACCCTATGAACTCATTATACAGTGCATATGTTTCAAAACTTCCTTATTTTGCAGGGCTAAATTAGTTATATGAAAAAAAGTTATTTACTCCTTCTATTATTAACATTTTTTTTACTTGGGTGGGGTTCTGTAGCTCACAAAATTATAAACAGGAAGATTACACTTTCTTTCCCGTCTTCAATGAATGCATTTCTTTCCTGGCGGGATTCCCTTGCCGCTCATGCTTCAGATGCCGATATCCGTAAAGGTTCAGACCCGAATGAAGCGCCGAGACATTATATTGATATCGATGCTTACCCTGAATTCATCCTTACTGGCAGAATACCTCAAACTCTCGATTCGTTAATTTTAATTCACGGTTATACTTTCGTTTATGACAAAGGAATTCTTCCTTTTGCTATTATTCAGTATGTTGATTCAATTAAAATCTCCTTTCAACAGCATAACTGGCAGCGGGCTATGTTAAAATCAGCAGATGTGGGACATTATGTTGCCGATGCACATCAGCCCCTTCATATTACTCAGTTTTATGACGGACGCTCATCTTATGGAAGCGGTATTCACAGCAGGTATGAATCAACTATGATTGCCAGAGATTCTTCATATATCCAGTATAGCGGGGATTCAGTTCAATATGTTCCAAATATAAATTCTTTTGTTTTTAATTTTATATATCAGAATTTTAAATATGTTGATTCTGTCTTAATAGCAGATAGTCTTTCACATCTTGCTGCGGGCAACACAAATAGTAATACATATTATGATTCACTGTGGAGAAAAACAGGTACATACACTACAAAGCTTTTTAAAAATTCTTCATATTTTATTGCCTGCCTGATTTATACCGCCTGGGTAAATGCAGGAAGTCCAATCCCGACAGGTATTGCAGGAAATGAAACAATAATAAAAGATTTTCAACTATACCAGAACTACCCTAATCCATTTAATCCATCTACAAAAATAAAATTTAACCTCCCCCTTCGAAGGGGGGTAGGGGGGATGATAACAACTCTCAAAATCTATAACTCACTCGGACAGGAAATACAAACACTTGTTAACGAACAACTTTCACCCGGTACATATGAAGTTGACTGGAATGCCTCGAATTACCCCTCAGGCACATATTTCTACCGCTTGCAGTCCGGCGGCTTCACTCAAACGAATAAAATGATGCTGATAAAATAATTTTATTTTTTTAAAAATCCTTATTTAATTTTTTACGCTGTCCTGAAAACACGGCGTTTTTTATTCTGAATTCTGAGTTCTTAACTCCTGTATTCTAAAAATTATTTTACTTAAATTTATGTAAAAGTTTTTCGTTAATTACAAAATTTGTAATATGAAAAAAAATTTACTATCCGTCATCATTATTTTTTATTTATTTATTTCTCAGATTTTTTCACAAAATAAATTTGATTTGAATGGTGACGGCTCTCTCGATTATGGAACAATTGGATTCTTTGATATCAGGGGAAACGGAATTAAGGAATTTATTAATGTTAAAAATCATTTGCCAACAGGAAGTCCATCTTTATTAGGAAATCTTAACTTCAATCTATTCTGGAGTTCACCTGCGGGTGCTTTCGGGAACTGCTGGGACGGTGCGGCAGGGTATTTCGACAATGATATTTTGCTTGATATTGCAGGTTATACCTTTTCTCCTCTGCGTTTTTATATTTATGAACAGGTGAGTACAAAACCGGATAGCTTTGCAATTGTGTTCAACTATTCAAAAGTCGAAGGCGGCGGCTTCGGTCCTATAACATTCGGAGATACCGACGGTGACGGGAAAATGGAAATCATCTGTGCGGATTTTTCTACAATGTCGAGAATTTATATTTTCGAAGCCGATAGTAATAATGTATATTCGAGCAAAGAAACACAAACTTCGTTGACTCATTCTAATGACGGTAAGACTGCGCAATCTCTTTTTATCGCAGACTTAAATAAAAACGGGAAAAAGGAAATTATCATAATACGGGGAGATGCAACCGGAGGCGGTAATGTTAGAATATGGGAACATAACGGAGTTGTCGGGTCACATATTTACACAAATTTTTTTGATTATTCTACATCTACTTATTTATTCGGTAAAGGAGGTATTGGCGATTCCGATAACGACGGCTATGACGAAATATTTTTACCCTACGGCGGAATACCTGCTTATAATACATACATTAGAAGAATTAAATATGATTCTGCGTCCGCATCATTCATTCATCAGATGTATCAATCAACTGCAATAGGATTCCCCTGTGCATACGGAGTCGGAGATTTAAATAATGACGGAATAAAAGAAATGTATTTCACAGGTAATTCAAATAACAAAGCATCTTTTTATATTTTCAGAAATAACGGTCCGAATTCTTATCAGGCACTTGATTCGGTCTTTGAACCAAGCGATAATAATAACGTTCTTTCGAATAGCAGGAAATTATTATCCGGTGAAACCTATCCTTCAGTTTTGATGGGAAGTTTCAACGGCAGAGTATATATTTATAATTACAACGGAACAACTTACACAAAACAATATGAAAATCTTAATTATCCCGGCTCTGCAATCAGGCGTGTTTACTGGCTTCCCTGGAATAATCCTGAAGGATATTTTAACACCTGGAGCTCGGCAAATTCAAACGGAACATTTTATATAAACAAACGCCAACTCCCGACAGGCATCACACATCTCGAAACAGAAGTCAAAGATTTTCAACTTTACCAGAACTACCCAAATCCTTTTAATCCATCAACAAAAATTAAATTTATCCTCCCCCTTAGAAGGGGGGTAGGGGGGATGATAACAACTCTCAAAATCTATAACTCCATCGGTCAGGAAATCAAAACACTATTAAACAAACAACTTTCTCCCGGAACATACGAGGTTACTTTTAATGCAAGCAATCTTCCTTCGGGAATTTATTTTTATCAGCTTCGTGCTGATAATTATTGCGAGACAAAAAAATTAATTTTACAAAAATAAAAATTATTAATGAGATGAAAAATTTAATTATTTCTGTTTTATTAGTTGTCACTTTAAATCTATTCTTTGCATGTAAAAGTGATACTCCTACCGGAGGCGGTACAGTTAATACAGGTTCCAGAAACGGAATCTTTTTCCATCACTCTACTGGAATGTGCATCTGGGGACCAAACGGGGGCAATACGACTGTACCTGCACAAATCACTGCATACAATACCAATCATAATCTTACCGGTAATAATGCATTTTCCTTAACCGAATTATGGTGGCCTGATAATCCCAACGATAATAATGAGTGGGAAAGATGGCACAGGATTTTTGAAGGTCAGGATCCGGGTTCGGTCATAAATTCCTACCTTTCAAATAATAGAATAATAATAATAAAATCCTGTTTTCCTTCTTCGAATATTACAGGTGTCGGGCAGCCGGTCGATACAACCGATCCGACTCTTAAAACTATATTTAATTACAAATGGCACTGGAGACATTTTTTAAAATCAATGCGTTCGAACCCCAACAATTTTTTTGTTGTCTGGACAAATGCTCCTCAGGTTCAGGCAGAGACTACACCTGCAGAAGCATTGCTTGCACATCAGTTCTGCACCTGGGCAAAGGATACGCTGGCAAGAGGTCTTGACCCTGTATTCGGAACATTTCCGAGAAATGTATTTGTATTTGATTTTTTTCACAAACTTGCTGATGCAAACGGGTATCTTCCTTCGCAGTATGCAAGCGGTCCAAACGACAGTCACCCGAATGCCGCCGCTACAGAACTTGTCGCTCCATTATTCATTCAGGAAATATTCAACGCATTCCTCGCACAGTAATGTTTTTTTTTGTTCTCGTTCCCAAAGTCCTCTTTGGGAACGAATTAAATTTGTACATTAAAACATTTTCTCGTGTTAAATAACGGGTAAAAATTCTAAGTTTTTTCTTCTGACTTCTGACTTCTGTATACAGTATTCAGAATTCTACATTTTTCCTTCAGACTTTTAACTTTTGACCTTTGACCTTTGACTTCAGTTTTCCGACTCCTGACTCCTGACTTCTGTTTTCTGACTTCTGCCTCTCTAATTTGAATTACTATTAATATTCAATAATTTTATATTTATCAATTATTTTTGAAAGTAATTGATTAAAAAGAAGATTGTTATTGTCGGACCCGCTTATCCTTACCGCGGAGGAAATGCTTTATATGTATCTTCCGTATTTGATATTCTAAAAAATGACTACGATGTGAAAATCATAAATTATAAATTGTTATATCCTTCGTTGTTATTTCCGGGAACAACTCAGAAAGACGTAAGCAATAAAATCATTAAAAAAGCTGAAAGTCTGAGAATCATTAATTCCATTAATCCCTTAACATGGTTTCACGCCGCAAAGGTTATAAAAAATGAAAAACCCGATTTAATCATTTTTGATTGGTGGAATCCTTTCTTCGGTCCGTCTCACTATGTAATTTCAAAACTGCTGAAAAAAAATTTTGGCAATAAAATTCTCTTCATAACTGAAAACGTAATCTCTCACGAAGGGAGATTTTTTGACAGAGTGCTTACAAGAATCGGAATTAAAAATGCTTCAATGTTTATGGCTCTTTCGGATGTGGTTGAAGAGACATTGAAAAACTTTTCAAACGGCAGAAAAGTTTACAAATCCGCACTTCCTGTTTATGATTGCTATAATATGAACAGCAATGCAAAACCGTCTGAAATAAAGAGCCAGCTTAACTTTGGAGAGAAAGACATAATTCTGCTGTTCTTTGGTTACGTTAGAAAGTATAAAGGATTGAATGTTTTGATTGATGCAATGCCTGAAATAATTAAGAAAAATCCTGTTGTAAAACTTCTGATTGTTGGAGAGTTTTATGATTCATCGGAAAAATATTACAAACAAATAAATGAACTGAATATTAATAATAATGTTAAGGTAATCGAAAAGTTTGTCCCGAATGAAGATGTCGGAAATTATTATTCAATATGTGATATTGTAATATTACCGTATCTCGAAGCCACTCAAAGCGGTGTTCTGAATATTGCTTATGGATTTAATAAACCTGTTATTGTAACTGATGTCGGCGGTCTTAAAGAAGATGTGCTCGAAGGAAAGACGGGTTATGTTATAGAAGCCGGAAACCCGCTTGAAATTTCTAATGCTGTGGAAAAGTTTTTGATTGATAGAAAATCAGTAAATTTTTCTGAAAATATTTCCGGAAAATTAGAAGATAATGAATTTAATAAATTACCGTTATTAATAGAAAAAATAATAAACGAAATATAATATGCTGTTAAAAAAAGATTGTATTCATTTCCCCGGGGACAGACCCTGCATTCCCCACAAAACAAAAGGCATTATGTGCAATGACTGCAAATACTACGTCCCTGCGGGAAAATCGATTTTGATTATTAAACTCGATGCAATAGGGGACGTGCTGAGAACTACCTCAATTTTGCATTCGCTTAAAAAACAATATCCTGAACACAGGATTAAATGGCTTACAAGATGGAATGCAAAAGATTTATTTTTGAATAATGATTTGGTCAGTGATGTTTTGATATTTGAAGACGAAGTTTTAAGTATAAGTCTTGCAGTTGAATCATTTGATGTAGTAATAAATCTTGACCCGTCTCCGGTAAGTGCCTCACTTGCATCGTATATAAAATCAAATAAAAAAATCGGGTTTGGTCTTGATGAGAAAGGAAAAGTGTACCCGTTTAATAAAGAAGCCGTAGAGTGGTTTGAAATGGGTGCTTTTGACAATCTCAAAAAAGCGAATAAAAAAACTTACCAGCAGATTATTCATGAAATTTGTTCTCTACCGTACAAAAAAGCTGACATTATTTTAAATCTGAATGAAGAAGAGAAGAAATTCAGGAATGATTTTTTTAAAAAGCATAAACTTAATAAATACGAGTATATCATCGGTATAAATGCAGGTGCATCTGACCGCTGGCAGTATAAAAAATGGAATGTTCAGGGATATAAAAACCTGCTCAAAAAGATTTTGAAAAAATATGATTGTGCCATTCTTTTATTCGGAAGCGGACCCGAAGATGAAGCAAATAAAGTTCTGAAAAAGATTTCCGAAAGTGTGATTGATACTGGTATGAATTCTTTAAGAAATTTTATAGCTTTAATGGATATTCCGCAGTTGATGATTACCGGTGATACGCTTGCATTGCACGTTGCTACTGCACTGAAGAAAAAAATAATCTGTCTTTTCGGTCCCACTTCCTATAATGAGATAGAGGATTACGGACGAATAAATAAAGTATATCCTGAAATGGATTGTCTTGTATGCTATAAACCTGTTTGCGATTTTAATCCTGCCTGTATGGATTTGATTACCGATAATATGGTGTTTGAAGAAGTTAAAAAAATACTTATGTAGTTTATGAAATATGACCCTGTAAAAAAAGTTTTCGGAAATATTGTATCCCGGAATGTTTTTCTGAGAAAAATATTTTATAAACTTCTTGACCTTATGTTTCTTCGTACGTGGCATATTAAAAAAACTATCAGAAAAACATTTAATAAAAATGACAAAGTAAAAATACTCGATGCCGGAATGGGATTCGGGCAGTATTCGTATTTTCTTTCAAAATATTTTCATTCATTCTCGCTTCTTGGAGTTGATGTGAAAGAGGAACAAGTGGAGGACTGTAATTATTTTTTTACAAAAACAGGACTCGGTGATAAATGCAAATTTGATATTGCAGATTTGCTTAAATTAAACTATCAGAATGAATTTGACTTTATCCTTTCTGTTGATGTGATGGAACATATACACGAGGATGAACTCGTTTTCAGAAATTTTGCAAATGCACTTAAAAAAGGAGGAAAACTTCTTGTAAATACTCCTTCCAATCTTGGTGGCAGCGATGCACACGATGACCATGATGATAGTTTTATAGAAGAACATGCACGAAACGGATACAGCAAAGATGAAATAATTGAAAAAATTGAACGAGCAGGAATGAAAGTAAAATTTTTCAAATATACTTACGGAAAATTCGGAAATATTGCCTGGAGATTTGGAATTAAATACCCCATACTGATAGCAGGAGCATCAAAAATCCTGATTCTGATTCTTCCGTTTTATTATATTCTGACTTTATGGTGGGTATTGTTCCTGATGTGGCTGGATGTTAATTCAAACAATGAATCCGGAGGCACAGGAATAAATCTTATTGCCGAAAAAATATAACATATTGTCATCCTGAACTTGTTTCAGGATCTTAATTGATATGAGTACAATAGAAACAAAATACAATAAATATATTTTCATTATATTAGGTGCTGCACTGGTCTTCAAACTCATTTTTGCATTTGCGGTAACAATGGAACTCCGCTCCGATTCTATGGAATACGACACTCTCGCAAAAAATATGATTAATCTCGGCGAGTATGCATTTGACGGAAAGCCCACTGCACGCCTCTCATGCGGCTATCCGCTTTTCATATATATTGTCTATAGTATCTTCGGCTCGGAACAACTAATGGTAAAAATTATTCAATCGTTCCTTGAAATATTTACAGGTTTATTATTTTATTTTGTATGCAGATTTTATTTCAATCCGAAATATTCTGTTTTCGGATTGTTAATTTTTACATTCCTTCCTGCAAATCTATTATACTCTCAGACTGTACTTACTGAATCTTTGTTTGGTTTATTTTCAATGTTTCTTTTTTATTACTGTCTGAAGGAAAAAATAGACTGGAAAATAATCTTTGTGGGAATAATATGGGGATATTCAATACTTATCAGAACTTCATTTGTTCTCTCGGTTTTTTTAATTCCGGTCTTTTTTATTATTTACAGAAAAAAAATATTTACAGGGTATTCTCATACTCGTATTAAAAAAATAATTTTGTATTCTTTGCTTTTCTTTGCAGGAGTTCTGCTCTGCCTTTCACCCTGGCTCATCAGGAATAAAAATGTTGTGGGAAGCTATACATTAGCCACTCAGGGAGGATATACATTCTGGTCGGGTAGTAATCCGGAAGCAACAGGAACATGGTATCACAACATCGAAGAATCAAATCCGTTGTTTAAAAATACCGATGAAGTAGCTCGTGACAGGGAATTCTATAAACTTGGTTTTGATTATGCAATCCACAATCCGCACAAATTTTTTATTACCGGAATCAAAAAAATTGGTTACCTGTTTTCAAGCGAAAGACTGATTTTATTATACTTCAAAACTCAACAGGAAGGAAATAAAACCTCTACAGAAGTATATAAATCAATAAATCCTTTCTTTATAGCTCTTGTTAATATTCCGTATTTTATTATTTTGTTACTTGGTTTGTGGGGTATTTTTATGCTTAAGGAAAAAACTTTTTTTATCTACGGATTTATTGCCTCCTGGATAATAACTTTTTTTCTTTATGTTGCACTTTCAAGGTATCATTATGTTCTGATTCCTTTCTTTGTTATCGGAACCGTAAAATTTCTTAAAGATTATAAATTTGAACTTAAAAAATTATCTAAACTGAAAATTATTTCCGCATCTGCTTTCAACTTGTTTTTACTTGTAGTCTGGTTCATTGAATTTTATTTATTATATAAATAATCAAAAACTGTCATTGCGAACGAATAAATCTCTGTATTTTTTAAATATTTTAAAATCAATAACTGTTGTCATTGCGAGCGAAGCGAAGCAATCTCTGACATTTGTTAATCGTGGCGTGAAAAAATAAAAGTGATATATGATAATCAGAATAATCATTTTAATCAAAGTTCAGAATTATTGAATTTCAAAAACGACATAGAAAAAGATAATTATTTTAAATCATACGCTGAAAACAAAGTTTACTGGCTTAAACGGAACAGGTATTACCATCAGTCTATTATTAATTTTTTAAAATCCCGCATACCCCCGAATTCTTCTGTAATTGAAATCGGCTCTGCTACCGGTGACACTTTAAAAGCTCTCGAACCCCTTACAGGTGTGGGAATTGAACATAATCCATATCTTGTCCGGATTGCTGAAGAAAAATATTTCTTCCTTCGCTTTATCAATACAGATATTGAATCGGATAATGCACTCGATGAATTAATTAAAGAAAATGCAAATTTTGATTTTATAATTTTATCCGATTTAATCGGGACTCTCGATGATATCCAGAAAGTATTTGAAAAATTAAAAAGTATTTCTCATTCAAAAACAAAAGTTATCGTAAATTATTATAATTATTTCTGGAATCCGCCGATTAAAATACTCGAAGCACTTAAACTCAAAATGAAAACAGGCGAAAAGAACTGGCTGTATATTGAAGAAATAAAAAATCTTCTTTTTTTGTCAGGGTTTAATGTATGTGATAGCGGAAATATAATTTTAATCCCGGCATACATTCCAATAATTTCTGCTTTTGTTAACAGGTATCTTGCACGTCTTCCTTTTATCAGAAGATTATGTATTACGGGATTTGTAATTGCGGAAAATAAGGAAATAAAAACTAATATTGAGGATTACAGTGTTACCGTTCTTGTTCCCTGTAGAAATGAAGAAGGAAATATTGAAAGTATAATCGAAAGAATTCCGAAGTTCGGTAAACATACGGAAATAATTTTTGTTGAAGGGAATTCAGCTGATAATACTTATGCAAAAATTGAAGAGGTAATTAAATCACATCCTGATGTTGATATTAAACTGTTAAAACAAACGGGTAAAGGTAAGGGTGATGCCGTGAGGAAAGGTTTTGAAAGTGCAGAAGGTGATATACTGATGATTCTCGATGCGGATATGACGGTTGACCCGGAAGAACTTCCGAAATTTTATAATGCACTGAAATCAGGAAAAGGCGAGTTTATTAACGGGACAAGACTTGTCTACCAGATGGACGACCGTGCAATGAGAAGACTTAATAAACTCGGAAATATTTTTTTCAGTAAGATGTTCAGCTGGTTACTGTCACAAAGAATTACCGACACACTCTGCGGAACAAAAGTATTATTCAGAAAGGATTATATAAGAATTGCAGGAAACAGAAAATATTTCGGCGACTTCGACCCTTACGGTGATTTTGATTTGCTTTTCGGTGCTTCTAAACTGAATATGAAAATTATTGAAATACCGGTGAGGTATAAAAACCGTAAATACGGGGACACTAACATCAATAGATTCCGTGACGGTTTTTTACTTTTGAAAATGTGTTTCTTTGCAATGCGTAAACTCAAACTCTCCCGTAAAAAATGAACCCTGTAAACTTAATTAACTCAAAACTGTTTTTAGTTATAAAAAGAATCTGTGAAAGTCTGTGCCCGAAGGGTCTGTGTCATCTGTGTGCTATTTTTACACTTTACGAACTTAACGAATTATAAAAACATTTGAAAAACTATAAATCCATATTAACAGTACTTCTCTTCTTACTTCTGACATATTCGGCTGTCAATATTACAAACGAACTTTTTCGTTTTTCAAAACAAAGCGTACAAATGGATTTCACTGCTTATTATGCCGCAGGAAAAACAATGAATGCTAATCTTAATCCGTATAAAAATTATATACTCGAAGACTGGGATTTATGGGACGGGCTTGCAACATATAAACACAGCCGTTTTCTCTATCCTCCTCTTGTAGCAGTTTTCTTCCAGCCGTTTGCAGTTATGAAATATTCCGATGCGAAATTTCTGTGGAATGTAATAAATCTCCTGCTATATCTTTTTATTGTTTTAATTCTTCTTTTTATATTTGAATTTCAAAAAGACCTTTTTAAAATTCTACTTGTATTCACGCTTGCACTTAATTTTTTCCCCTTCATAGCTTTGCTGGAAAGGGGACAAATCGATTTGCTCACTTTTCTTCCAGTCATTCTGGGATTTCTTGCATATAAAAAAGAAAAAGATTTTTTTGCAGGACTTCTCTGGAGTGTAGCAATTATTTTTAAACTTTACACTCTTTTGTTTATTCCTTTTCTTTTGCTTATTAAAAAATACAGAACCCTTAAAGGATTTTTAAGCGGCACTGTGCTTCTTTTTTTACTTATGATTATTGTTAACGGAAAAAATTTAACCTGGAATTATTTTTTCAAGGAACTCCCGAGAATTTCCGCATACGGTAACGCAGGTACGGATGAAATGAAAATTAAAAATCAGACTCTGCAGGAATATTTCCCGATGACACCCGTGTCTATCACGGTTGTTGACGGAAAACCGTATATTACCGAGTCCATCAGTTTTAATTCCAAAGCGTCTTTCATTAGAATATTACAGGTTGTTCAGGAAAAACTGAAAGTAAATTTTCCAAATTCATATTATTCTTTTCTTATTTTTATTCTGCTTTTCTTATTAGTTTATCTTTTTTACAGAAAAAACAAAATTACAGATTTCTATAAGTTTGCAATTTTCTGGCAGACTGCATTTGCTGTGGTATTATTGACTTCCCCTTTCACCTGGGTAATGAATCTTGTATGGCTTCTGCCTGTTATATTCATCGGAATTTATACATTGCCGGTGTTGTTCCGGAATAAAAAATATTTTTTAATTATTCTTTTAATTGCAGGATATATCATGCTTTCAGTTCCTGATAATTTGTTACTGACAAAAAATTCATCACTAACCGAATTCTTTAAAAGCAGATTTGTAATATCTGAAATAATAATTTTAATTTCCCTCTTCTTTGTTTTTAAGAATAGCAATTGTATACAATCCACAGAAAAAATATTCACTGAAAATAAAACTTGATTTTTACAACGAATTAAGTTAATATTATCCATTATAAAACTTTTTTATAAGGAGGAAATATGAGAAAGGGTTATATCATAGAACTATTGATTTTTATTTTAATATTTTCAAAATCATTATTTCTGCAGGCAGGATGGAATATTCAAAATCCTACTTTAAATGGAGTTAATCTTATTGATCCATTAGTAATTTCTCAAAGTGGTTGGAATAGGCAAATTTCAGGAACAACTGCCACGCTGTATTCTGTTTATTTTACAAATAATTATCATGGTATAACTGTGGGAATTAATGGCACCATACTTCGTACAACTAATGCAGGTTTGAATTGGATTCCTGTATCAGTGGGAACTATGCAAACATTTAATTCTGTATACTTTATAGATGTCAATACAGGATTTATTGCAGGTAATAACGGGATTGTTATTAAAACCACAAATGGAGGTCTGAATTGGTGTTCTCAGTTGATAGAGACATTACAGCCGCTTACCAGTATTTATTTTATTAATGGAAATTCTGGATTTGTTGTAGGTAATAGTGGAATAATTTTTAAAACTACAAATGGGGGATTAAATTGGGTATCACAGATTAGTCTGACTTCAAATAATTTAAATTCTGTTTATTTTGTTAATGCAAATACAGGTTTTGTTGTAGGAACTAATGGTACAGTTAGAAAAACAACGAATGGAGGAGTAAATTGGATTTCACAAATGGTTCCGACTAATTCTTATGAACTAACATCAATTTATTTCATTGACTCAAATATCGGAATAATTACGAAAGCGAATTATGATTATACTCGGTCAATTTATAGAACAACAAATGGGGGAAATCAGTGGTACGAAATTTATACGGGCTCGCCACATTCTCTTCGAGCTATAAGTTTTCCTAATTCTGTAAAAGGATATTTAATCGGTGATGAAGGTGATTTTTTTGAAACAAATAATAGTGGAGCAAACTGGTCATTTAGACCGGTGGGAGTAATGAATTGGTTTTATGATGGTTTTTTTATTAATGAAAATGTCGGCTGGATCGTTGGTTCTGGAGGAATAATAATGCAAACAACAACGGGAGGTGCAGTATTTGTAAAAAAAACGGAAAACAAAATTCCTAAAAAATATACTTTATATCAAAATTTTCCAAATCCTTTTAATCCATCAACAAAAATAAGATTTGATATACCAAATGTCCCCCTTCGAATGGGGGATGGAGGGATAATGGTTACTCTCAAAATCTTTGATGCTCTCGGAAGGGAAGTTTCAACGTTAGTTAACGAATCCCTTTCCCCCGGCTCGTATGAAACTAATTGGAATGCTTCAACTTATTCAAATGGTGTTTATTACTACAGACTATATGCTGTTGATTTTGTTGAAACTAAAAAAATGTTTCTTATAAAATAAATTATTCTCTGAAAAATATTCCGTTTACCTGAAGTAATCTGCCGGACTTTTTATCTGTAAATGCGGGTTCTATCGATTGCAATTCAAATCCATAAGAATTCAAAATTGAAATCAGGTCGAGATATAATTTTTGCCCTTCATATAGTTTAATCAGGGACATCTCCAATTCAATGCCCTTTATTTTAGATAATGTCTCCTTCGAACCAATTAATACTTTCTCTTCGTATCCCTGGGTGTCAATTTTATAATAAATACTTTTATATCCTTTAAGATATTTATCCGCTACTGAATCAAGTTTAAATACTTTTGTCTTTTCCGTAGATTTTATTTTTGCTCCCGGCTCCGAATCTGTATGAGAACCCATTACTTTCAAAATTGAACTGCTTACGGAATTTTCAGAAATATTAATCTCAACTTCTCCATCCTCATCTCCAAGTGCACATCTCTCGGCAATTGTCCAGTTATTTCTTCCTCTTGAATTTTCAGTTAATTTTTTATAAGCATCAGTTAATGGTTCGAATGATATAATTTTCCCTTTATACCCGAGGGAAAATATTTCCTTTGCATATTGTCCCGTATTTGCTCCTACATCCAGTATCAAATCAATTTTATGATGTTCAAGCAATCTGATAAGTCTTTCTTCATCTGTCATTTTAAAATCAAATCCGAATTTTGCACCAAGTTTTCTTACAAAAATTTCCGACTTCACTTTTGCTGTTTTAAGCATATCAATATAATTTTTTCTTATTTGTAAAATAATATTTTAAGAATTCAAAAGATAATTTAAAATGACTTAACCAAACCGATGGTAATGAAAAATGTTTTCGTAAAATCCTGTACCTTTCTTTATTTGAACTGATTATATTTTTCTTTGAATATCCCCCTATTAAAAATTTTGATAATATTGAATTTGTATTTGTTATCTTTTTACAGTTCTTAAATGTCCTTATCGCCCAGTCAATATCGGCACAATGTTTGTATTGCAAATCATATTCGACGGTCTTATCTTTTCTTATTATCATAGATTGATGACTTACAACCATTCCATTTATAAATTTTTTCCAGTCCAACTTTTTTGGTGGTTTTTTTAGCGTTCTTGTCCCGTATGATTTACCGGTTTCATCAATATATTCGGTATCCCCGTAATATACGTCGGAATCTTCTGAGTTTTCAAAAATATTTTTCAGTGTATTCTCTGAATATATTTCATCCCCTGCATTCAAAAACCATACATAATCTCCTTTTGCAATTTTCAAACCTTTATTCATTGCATCATAAATCCCGTTATCTTTCTCACTTACCCAATATGAGATTTTATCTGAATATTTTTTTATAACTTCAATTGTCCCGTCAGTTGAACCTCCGTCTATTACAACATAATCAATATACGGATATTCCTGAGAAACGACACTTTTAATGGTCTTCTCCAGTTCCTTTACCCTGTTAAAAACAACTGTTATTATACTTATTATCGGTTTCAAATTTTATTTAATTTTATTAATCATTGCTAATTAATCATTGTTCATTGACCAAGTATTTCCTCATAATATTCCACTGTCTGTTTTGCCGTTTTATCCCAGCTGAATTTTTCTTTTTGTATTAGCCCTTTTTGAATTAATTCCTCCCGCAGTTTTTTATTATTTAATAGCATTTCAATTTTATTTTCTAAATCTTCAGGTTCCTCCGGGTTTATATAAAGACCTGCATCTCCAAGTATTTCCGGTATTGAACTTGAGTTGCTGGCAATAATAGGGCATTCCATATTCATTGCCTCGAGCAGTGAAACCCCGAATCCTTCATACTTTGACGGATATATAAACGCTTCGGCGTTTTTATAAAGATTTGCAAGCATTTTATCATTTGCATTTATGTAAATCACATCTCCTTTTATCTTCAGGTTTTCAAAATTTTTTAATTCTTCCTGTGTAAAATTGCCTCCGCCTGAACAAACTATTTTCAGTTCAGGATAATTCTTTTTAATTTTTGCAAAAACTTCAGTCAGCATTTTAAAGTTTTTATATTCCAGTCTTTTTGCAACATATAATATATAAGGAGAATTTATAATAGGTTCTCCTTCCGGTTTATTTACGAGAGAATTCCCAAGATGTATTACTTTAATTTTATCTTCAGGAACTCCGAGCATTTCAATTAAATCCTTCTTTGTTGAATGTGAAATGCTGATAATACCATCGGCTCTTTTCAGTGCTTCTTTTTTATTTGCGGCTGATTTATCGAATTTACCGAAATCTCCGGGAAATTTTTCGTGAAGCAAATCGAGGACTGTCACAAATCTTTTTGCTTTTTTGTTCAGGCATAAGTTTTCATAATATGTTTGATGATATATTTCTGGTTTTACTCTGTCCCAGAATGACGGTAATAATAATTTATTCCGGAAAAGATAAAACGGTTTGCTCTTTTTATAATTTCTGTGTTTTTTCCCCGAAAAATTTTTAAAATCATATTTGTTATTTTCTATTCCATATTCACTTATAAATTTCCCCATAAATAAAGATACATCTGCATTTCCCATCTTTGCAATTCTTTTTATTATTTCAGTAAAATATCTTAATGCACCTCCGTACATTGAGATTGAAAATATCTGATGGTCATATAAAATATTCAATTCTTCTATCCTTATTTACTTAAATATTTTCATTTTATATTCAGTAAATTTTTCTTTTATATCATCTGAAACATTAAAAAACAGAATTAAACCGAAAAATATTATTACAGATGCAGAACTCCTTACAAATATATCAATATAAATATTTCTGATAACAGGTATATACAGCCCTGTTAATATTGTGATTACTCCAATCAGCAGTACTAATAAATTTTTTCCATTAAAAGGTTGTAGTTTATATGCCCTGAATAAAAATAACCATTTTATAAAATTGAATATAAACATTGAGACGGCAATAGCAATTGCAGCTCCTAATCCGCTGAATAATTTTATGAAAATATAAGCAAGAATTATACACAATATCATATATATCACATTAAACAATGCATCAAACTTATATTTTGGAGATGTATTAATAATATCTGAATTCATACCACCTGTCATATCGATTAAAAATGAAAGTCCAAGAAAAAAATAAAAAATAAAATTAGTACTGTATTCCGGTTTTAGAAAATGAGAAATATTATCTTTATTTATAAATATACCGATATATATAATACTCCCGAATATCATTAATACAAGAGATGTTCTTCTGTAAATATCCTGGATTTGATTTATATCATTTCTTTTCCAGCAGTCGGCAACTATCGGAACTGTAATACGGTAAATAGACCTTGCCGGAAAAATTACTACTGTTGCTATATAGAGAAAAACAGAATATATCCCCACTATTTCCAGTCCAACCATAGAACCAAGCATAATTTTATCTATATTTTGCGCAAAAAAGTAAGAAGAACCTGCAAGCAAGGTGAACATCCCGTATTTTAAGATTTCTCTAACTTTCGTGAAATTAATTGAACGGAAATCAATAATAAATTTAAACTTCTTTGAAAGGATAATTTGTAAAATTAGTAAAATTGAAATAAATGAATTTGATAGGACAAAAAATAATACAAATTGTGGAAATGTAATTAACTTCAAAAATACCAGAAATATTCCTACTGTCGTTAAAAACCTGAAAAATACATCTTTTAAAAATGCAGCAAAAACAGTTCTATGGATAGAACGGACAAAACTTTCGAATACATTAAATATTAATGTGAATAAAGAAAGAGGTATGAGTATATAGTAATATTCTATAAATATTTTTGACCTTTCAATGTATGCATCAATAATGAATGGTCTGAATATTATATAAATTAAAGTCACAACAAAAAAACCGCATATCATTATTAAAGTAATCCATGAAATAAATCCCTGGTGTTTTCTGTCTTCTGTTTTAAAAAAAGGAAAATACCTTATTATTATATTTATTAATCCGAACGCAGAAAATTGAGCATAAACTACAGAAATACTCTGTATTAATTGAATAAGCCCGAATTGTTCGAGAGTAAAATATGCAGGATATAAAATAATTATATTAATGTATCCGAGTACAAGCCCTATGTATGAAAGAATCGTATTACTAAATGCCTGTTTCTGAACTATTCCCAATTATTTATTTCTTAAGTTTTTCAACTATGTTCTGATAATCTTTTTCCCGTAATGTTTTCTTAAAAGAAAATGGTTTTATTGAATAATATATATTCCAGAGATTAATATATTTAAACATCAGTGAATTTATCTTCTTTTTGGTGAAAAGGTGGAGATTTTTTTTATTAGTATAAAAATATAAATTATATTTTTCGGCAATAAAGTTCATAGTTTCAATAGAGTATAAAGAAATATGCTGTCCGTGTTCCAGTCCATAATACCACCATTCCTCGGGTCTTGGATTATTTGATGGGAATAGAAAAGTGCTTACAAAAATGTTCTTCGAAAATTTTAAAATATTTTCAATTTCTTTAATTGGCTCTGTGAAATGTTCAAATAATTCAAATCCCGTCACAAGTTCAAATTCATTTGTGCCGGCATCTTTTATTTCGAATCCTTTTGCAAAAATATCTTCGCAGTAAGTATCCTGCCAGTAAAAATCGTACCCAAAATCCCGCATCAATCTGACAAATAATCCGTAACCTGAACCGTAATCAAGAAATTTTTCTGATTTTTTAAATAAACGGTTTATTATTTTTGAAGTTACTTTTGATAACACAATGTTCCTGTCAACATACCCTACATCGCTCTGATTTATTACTTCTTTGTAGGCTTCCTGAATCCAATAAGGTTCTTCTGTTTGAACAAAATAACAATTCGGACATTTAAAGTATATTATTTTATATTTATTAAGTATTGTTCCTTCACTAAAATATGTACTTTCTTTACCGCAAATCTTGCAATTCATAATTCATTATAATTAATCAATTTAGTTACTTCATTAGGAATTTTCAATTAACTTGAAAATCACTATTTGTGGTTTGTTGATTTTAACATTTTGAGTTTTTTCATCATACTAAAAATATTATTTTAATTTTTTATTTAATCAATATATAGGATATAATGGCTAAAGCGATAAAGTCGTCAAAACAGCAAACAAAGTCACAGCCTTCAAAAACCGCTTCAGGGCAGTTTGATTTTTCATTTTTCGATTCTAAAAAAGCGAATTATGTTTTTCTCGGATTGATTGTTCTCGCGATTATTCTGTTTTTTAAAGACGGGATTCTCGGAGGAAAGATTTTTGCCTCCCCGGATAACCTTTCGCCTAATAGTTTTAGAACATTTCTGAATGATGCAAAATCTTCAGGTATATTTCCTCTCTGGGTTCCCTATATTTTTATGGGAATGCCTTCGCTTGCTTCACTGACCTCCGCACTTCCGGCACTTCATAATATTTTCTCATTTATCTGGGATTCTATTCTCAGTGCATTCAGTGGAGAAAATTTATTCTTATTAACTATTCCTTATTATTTTCTTTTTGCCATTTCACTTTATTTCTATATTAATTATAAATTCAAAAATAATTTTATTGCACTATATTGTGCCCTTACCGGAGTATTTGCAACCGGTATTATTCAACTTATTATTGTTGGTCATCACACCAAAATGATGACGTTTGCTTTCTTTCCTCTTATTATGCTGATTATCGACAGATTAATCGAACAGGAAAATAAAAATATTTTCAAACTTCTGATAAGTCTTGCACTTCTTACTATATTAATTTATATACAATTGCATTTCCATCATATTCAGATGCTGTATTATTCCTATATGATGATAGGAATTTATATCGGGTATAATGTGATTTACAGGCTTATTAAAAAAATAGAAATAAAAAATGTACTAACTGCAATTTCAATTTTCATTATTGCCGCAGTTATAGCCCTCGCCATGGATGCGGATATTCTGTTTTCTGTAAAAGAATATAAAACATTTTCAAAACGCGGCGAAGCAAGTATAATAACTAAAAACGACCCGTCGAAAAAAGATGTCCAGCCGCTTGATTATGATTATGCAACCAGCTGGTCATTCAGCCCGGGTGAAGTTCTCACATTTATTGTTCCTTCTTATTACGGTTTTGGTAGTGTTGAAGTCGATGGGAAAAGAGATAATTTTTACTGGGGGCAAATGCCTTTTACCGATTCACCTGTTTATTTCGGAATTATCACTTTTTTTCTTGCCCTCATTGGCATTATATTTAACTTCAGAAAAAATTCATTTGTTCAGGCATTAACTGTGATAGTTGTTCTGTTTTTATTTATTTCATTCGGGAAAAATTTCTCACTTATTTTCGATTTAATTTATAAATATTTCCCTCTCTACAGCAGTTTCCGTGCTCCCGTGATGATTCATTATTATATGGATCTGGCTTTCGTGGTTCTTGCAGGTTTCGGATTGCATTCTATTATCACAGCTGTGAAAGATAAAAAATATCAGGATTTACTGAAAAAAATAAGTTATGCAGTAATGGGTATTTCGGTTTTTATGTTTTTGATTTCTGTTGTCGGTTGTGAATCTTCTTATAAAGATTCCGTTATGAATGGTCCGATGGTTTCGCAATATAAATCTCAGGGTATAAATCCCCAGCAGATAAGCCAGTATTTTGCTCCCCGTGCGAAAACTGCTTATGATAATATGGTGAATGATTTAAGACTTCACGGATTCTTATTATTGCTTGTCGGACTAATAATTTATCTTTATTCTGCCGGGAAAATCCGTCTTGTCCCGTTTCTTTCTTTGCTTATTTTATTCGGAGTTTTCGATATTGCAAACCTTAGTTATAGAACACTTCACTGGGATTCAAAATCCCAGCTTAATGATTATTTTAAAGAAACAGATGTGTCAAAATTTATTCTCAACAAAGACCCGGACACATATACTTACCGCGTTGTTGAACTGAATAAAGGAAAAATTGTAACTTCGAATAATCTAGCATATTACCGCCTCCACGCATTCAACGGTTATCAGGGTGCAAAACTCAGAATATATGAAGATGCTATTGACGTAGCAGGGAATTCAAATCCTTTGCTTCTCGGACTTGCAAACGTGAAATATGTTATGACCGATAAAGAAAGTCCCATAAAGGATACCGTCAATTTCACCGAACTGTTTAAAGGAAGTAATATTATTTATGAAAATAAACGTGTTCAGCCCAGAGCATTCTTTGTTGATGAATATAAAGTGGATAACGGTATGAATATCCTGAATGAAATCAAGGACGGGAAATTTGAAGCCGGAAAAATTGCATTCTTTGAACAGGATATTAGTAAAAAAATCGATAAACCCGATTCAATTGCTTCTGCAAAAATTGTGAAATTCGATATTCATAATATTGAATATGATGTCAACGCTACAGGAAATAATCTTCTTGTACTTAGCGAAATTTATTATCCGGCAGGGTGGAAAGCCTTTATTGACGGCAATGAAACAGAAGTTTACAAAACAGATTATTTCCTGCGGTCGGTGATTGTTCCTGCCGGTAAACATAAAGTCGAAATGAAATTCCATCCCGAATCGTATTATAAAGGTAAGCAAATCAGTACGATTGCAAATATTTTTGTAGTTTTAGTCTTAATAGTCGGAACAGGCGGATATTTCCTCAGGAAAAGAAAAATTCAAAAAGAAGCAAAAGTATAGCAATGAAAACAGCGTTAATAACCGGAATTACAGGACAGGACGGACCTTACCTTGCGGAATTGCTTCTGTCGAAACATTATAAAGTAATTGGCTTTTCGCCCGATACATCGGCATTTCAGATGAGAAATCTGAAATATCTTAATCTGCTTGATAAAGTTGAATTATATACTGCAAATCTTCTTGACCTTTCAAATATTATACGAATTGTTGAAAAAACAAAACCCGATGAAGTGTACCACCTTGCCGCACAAAGTTCGGTAGGGCTTTCTTTCGACCAGCCAATTGGAACACTGGAATTCAATATTATCAGTACATCGAATATGCTTGAAGCAATTAGAATCGTAAATCCTAAAATAAGATTCTATAATGCGTCCAGCAGTGAAATGTTCGGAAACGTTAAGGAACATCAATTGCCTGTAACAGAAGAATCTGTTCTCCATCCTGTTAGCCCTTATGCAATTTCAAAAGCTACTGCACACTGGGTAACAATAAATTACAGGGAAGCGTACGGGCTATATGCAAATTGCGGAATTCTGTTTAATCACGAATCAGCCTTGCGCGGTGAAAATTTTGTAACAAAAAAAATTATTAACACGGCAGTAAAAATAAAAAAAGGACTCGAAAAAAAACTTACTCTCGGAAATCTCGATATTAAACGCGACTGGGGGTATGCACCCGAATTTATTAAAGCAATGTGGCTGATGCTTCAGCAAAATAAGCCTGATGATTTTATTATCTGTACAGGTAAACCTCAGAGTCTGGAAGATTTTGCAAAAACAGTTTTTCAAAAACTTAACTTGGATTTCGATAAATTTGTAATAGCGGATAAAAAGCATTTTCGCCCTGTTGAACTTGCTGTGATTTATGGAGATAACTCTAAAGCAAAAAAATTACTGGATTGGCACTATAAAATTTCATTTAATGAACTAATTGATAAACTGATTGAAGATGAATATAAATTTATAGAGTGGAATGAAAAAAATAATAAATAGAGACATTTGAAAAGCAATAAAACCAGAACTTGTCATTTCAGTCCCAGCGGAGGCTGGGAAAGCTGCCTGCCTGCCGCAGGTCTACCTGTTATAGTCAGGCAGGGAATCCAGAAGAAAAACAAAGCTATTTATTTGTCATTTTAATAAAGACGTAGTTATACATAAATTTCTATAAAATAAAATATAATTTAATTTTACTTGTTGAATAAATTATTAATCGCAAACAGAGGCGAAATTGCTGTAAGAATTATCACATCAGCCAAAGAACTCGGTATCAAAACCGTTGCTGTATTTTCTGATTTTGACCGCTATTCGCTTTATACAAAACTTGCTGATGAAGCATATCACATCGGAGAATCTCCCGCATCTAAAAGCTATTTAAATGCAGATAAAATTATTGAGGTCGCAAAAAAATCGAATGCGGATGCAATTCATCCGGGTTATGGATTTCTTTCAGAAAGAGGTTTCTTTGCAAAAATGTGTAATGATAACGGAATTAAATTCGTTGGTCCTCCGCATACTGCAATCGAAAACCTCGGAAGCAAAACAAAAGCAAAAGAACTTGCATTAAAAAATAATGTTCCGGTCGTTCCCGGAACAGAAAAGACAATACAAAGCATTAACGAAGCTAATAAAATTGCACTTCAAATCGGTTATCCTATAATGATAAAAGCTTCTGCCGGTGGCGGAGGGAAAGGGATGCGGGTTATTTATTCTGAAAATGAGATTGAAAGTTCAATGAGGATGGCTCAGAATGAAGCCCGTTCTGCTTTTGGAGATGATAGTTTGTTTGTAGAAAAATATGTCGATGCTCCGCGTCATATCGAATTCCAAATCCTTGCAGATGAATATGGAAATGCAGTCCATCTCGGTGAACGCGAATGCTCGATGCAGAGACGCCATCAGAAAGTGATTGAGGAAACTCCTTCGACTGTTATAGATGAAAATCTTCGTATTGAAATGGGTGAATGTGCAAAACGAATTGCTCTTGCTTCCGGATACTGTAATGCGGGTACTGTTGAATTTATGCTCGATAAAAATAAAAATTTCTATTTCCTTGAGGTTAATACACGACTTCAGGTCGAACATCCGATTACTGAAATGCGTACAGGGATTGATTTGGTAAGAGAACAACTTAAAATTGCATCAGGAGAAAAACTGTCATTTTCTCAGGAAGACATTCAGTTCAAAGGTCATTCAATTGAATGCAGAATTAATGCCGAAGACCCTGACAATAATTTTATGCCGTCTATTGGGAAAATTGGATATTTAAACAAAGTACTCGGGAACGGTATTAGAGAAGATACTGGAATTGAACAGGGAAATGAAATTTCGGTATTTTATGATTCTATGATTTCAAAATTAATTTCATTCGGAGCAACCCGCGAAATCGCAATCAATAAAATGATGCGTGCACTCAGAGATTATAAAATCCATGGAGTCAAAACCAATATAAATTTCCATCTTGCCCTTCTTGAAAGCAAAGAATTTCTTTCGGGTAATTATGACACGCAGTTTATAGAACGAAAATTTTTATCTGAATACATTGAAAAGGAAAAGATAGTTGATGAAAAACTTGAAGCGGCAATTGCTGTTTCTTCAGCATTGTTTAAAGAAAAACAAAATGAATACTCAAACCAAAAGCAAAAATCTGCTAAAACAAATTATTCTTCAAAATGGCTTTCAAAAAAATATGATGGTTACAGATGAAAAAATTTAGTGTGAAAATAAACAATAACAAACCTTTTGAAATTGAGTTCTTTAATGACAACAGTTTCTGTTATAAAGGGAAAAAATATGAATATACAAATGTATTCCTTTCCGATAATGTGCTGAATCTGAGAATTGATGGGGATAACTATGTTATTAAAGCTGAAATCAACGGGGATGCAGATATTGATATCGAGAACTCATCATTTTATATCGATATTAATTCCGAGACTTATGATGTGATATGTAAAAGCGAACTTGATATGCTTATGGAAAAATTTTCCGATGGAAAGAACAGCAAAAAAATAAGAAATGTTATAGAATCCCCAATGCCGGGAACTGTAGTAAAACTAAATGTTAAAGCAGGGGATAGTGTGAAAAAAGGTGCGGTTATTCTTGTACTCGAAGCAATGAAAATGGAAAATGAACTTAAAGCTCCTTGTAATTGTATTATAAAAGAAGTTTTGGTCGAAGAAAAAAAATCTGTTGATAAAGGCGATGTATTGATTAAACTCGATATCCTCGAATAATTAGCATTAATAAATTTTTCATTTCCATTTCTCGACTTTTCCACCTTTTGACTTTTTTTCTTCCTTCTTTAATCTTTAATCTGTAATCTTCAATCTTCCCTTTTCCCTCTTCCATCTTTTTTGAATATCTTATTCCAATCATCTGTATTATTTTCACAAAAATATATATTTATTAATCTGCAAAATTTATGAACCTTATACTTGCTGTTGCGTCTTTATTCGCCGCAATATTTCCGATGTTTACATATCTGCTGATAATCTGGTGGCTTGACAGGAATGAACGTGAACCTTTCTGGCTTCTGTTTCTTAATTTTATCTGGGGTGCTACAGGTGCAATAATTCTCGGTATTATAGGTAGTATTTTATTTCAGATACCTCTCACAACATTTCTGCAAGCAGTTTCCGACGGAGATGCAAGTAAACTCGTTGAACTTTCAAGTGCAATCATAACCGCTCCTGTTGTTGAAGAAACCACCAAAGGTTTGTTTTTATTATTTATGATGATGGGCAGGAATTTCGACGGAGCAGTTGACGGCGTTGTATACGGTGCAGCAATCGGGCTTGGATTCGGTATGACTGAAAATTTTCTTTATTTTCTTTCAGTTGTTAATGTCCCAACACAATGGATTTTTACCGTTATTGTGCGTACTTTATTCTCTGCAGTAATGCATTCAATGTCACAAGCAACCTTTGGATTCTTCCTTGGACTTGCAAAGTTCCGGCCTGCTATTCTGAAAGTAATTTTTATACCAACAGGATTTTTAATTGCTGTATTTCTGCATTTCACCTGGAACTTTACTGTAAGTTTTACCGCTACAACAGTTTTCGGATTTTTAATACTTATTCTTTATTTTATGGCATTGTTTGCTGTTTTTCAAATAGCCCTGTTTGCCGAAAGTAAAATGATAATAAGGGAACTTCAGGAAGAATCACAATATGGAATTATTCCCTCGGACCATTTATTGTATATTCCTTATGTATCCCGCAGAAATAAATCCGGATGGTGTCCGCAGGGAATACCGCAGAAGATTTATGTTCAGGCTTCAATCAGACTTGCATTCAGAAAAAACGAATACAGACATTCTTCTGTTGTGAAACAACAAGAATATTTAAGAGATATCGAACAGTTGAGAAAAAAAATACAATCTATGCTGAATAATGAACATAAATCATACACAAACAGTCAGCCGTTTTTTAATTGATACCTATATTTGATTTGAATTAAGATAATAAAATATTTTTTTTTATTTTGGAAAAAAGGAATTAAACTTTATGGTTCACCTTGAATATTAATTTTTAAAGTGTGAATTTAACTTTATTTTATAATGCCTGATATAAAAAAATACGGTATCTTAGGCGGTGCATTTGACCCGCCTCACATTGCCCATTCAATTATAGCCCGTGATGTGATGGAACAAACAACAATGGATAAAATAATTTTCATTCCGTGCGGTATTCCTCCACTGAAAAATACCTCTGTCGAAACAAACCACAGACTCAAAATGACGGAACTCGCCTTCGGTAATGAAAATGGATTCGAAATATGTGACATTGAAATTTTTGAAGAAGATGCTGAAGGGAATAAAATATTGAAAAAAGAAAAGTCTTATACCATCAATACATTGAATGAACTCGTTTTGAAATATGGTGAAAACGTAAAATGGCATTTGATTATCGGTATCGACAATCTTATTGATTTCCCTAAATGGAAAAATCCGGTTCAAATTTTTCAGCTTGCAGAGGTCATTGTGGTTAACAGACCATATTCAAATGTTATGGAAGTGAGACCTGAGTTTTCTGAAAAAGTTAAATTTCTGAAAGTACCGATGCTTGAAATTTCTTCAACAATGGTAAGAGAAAACATAAAACATAAAAAATCCATTAAACATCTCGTTCTTCCTTCAGTGGAAGAATATATTATGACAAATAATTTATACACATAAATATTCATTAATTTAAAAATTTAAATTATGAAAGAAAATAATTATGGAATTCAGACTGAAAATACGGGTGCTCAGGAAATAAAAGAATCTATGAGTGTCGGAGAAGCATTAACGGGTGTTATTACTAATCCGTCAGATACTTTTGAGACCATATCCATCAGTCCAAAGAAAAATTACTGGTTTGCCCCTCTGGTTTTTTTAATAATCGCAAATCTTATTTATACTTTTTTAATGTTCAGAGATGAGGATTTGAAAAATGAGTTTATCAATAAACAAAAACCTGCGGTGGAAAAACAGATAGATAAACAAATCGCCGAAGGTAAAATGACAGCAGATAAAAAAGATGAAGCTATGGAAATGTCCGCTAAGATTACAATGATTTTTACCTGGGTTGGCAGTATTATCGGTCCGTTCATTTTTATATTTTTATTGGGATTTTTATACTGGCTGGTGCTGAAAATAATGAAAGCAGATAAAAAAATGAAAATAGAAACAGGTTTCTTCTCAAAAATATTAAATGTAGTCGGTCTTTCATTTATTATTATGGCTGTTTCAAAAATTGCAGAAATAATAATTTCCATATTTGTCGGTAAAATCAGCACACTTAGTCTTGCTTTACTTATTTCTGAAAGTCAGGTCGGTTCAAAATTCCATATGCTCATTTCAAATGCCGGAGCATTTACTATTTGGGGATTGATAGTTACTGCTATTGGAATTGCAAAAATTTCCGGTCAGAAACAATTTGTTGGTTATGCAATTGTTATTGGATTCTGGATATTATTTATGGTAATTTCCTATATTGGACTTTCCTTTTCGATGCAGAATTAAATTTTAAAAAAATAGTCATACATTAGGATTAAAGTTGATTATTTGAAAAAAAATAGTGATATTTAAAAAATTTTTTTATAAACTAATAGGAGATAAAAATGAAGAATAAAGTAATACTTCTGACAGTAACGATGATAACAGCATTTGCTTTAATCGTTGGTTTTACATTTTTTAACAATGACCCGGATAAAAAATCACCCGGTTTAAAAGGCACTTCGGGAAATCCGATTGTTATTAAAGGACAAATTATGGATAACCCCCTTGTCCTTCTCAATGAATCATTTGAATCGACAACATTTCCTCCAGCCGGCTGGGTTAAAATTACACCGACTGGCGGTACAGGTTGGTACAGAGTTTTAGGTGGATTAACGCCTGTCCCTGGATTTAATGGTGGAACAATAATTTGTCCGCCCGGCGGCGGAACTGCAGTTGCTTTTTGTAATTATGTAACAGGCGGCACTTCAAGTTGCGACCAGTGGCTTATTTCTCCAAAGATTGGTCCTGTTATACCCGGCGATTCTATATCTTTCTGGTTAAGGAAATTCGGGAATTATCTTGATAATTTTTGGGTTAGACTATCTACAACAACACCTACTGTTGCAGGAATGACAACAGTTGTTTGGTCTGTAACACATCCGGCTGCAGACTCTGGATATGTTTTTAAAACATTCCAAATTGGCACATTAGCAACGGGCTCAAGTGTTTATGTTGGATTCAGGGAATGGGTTCTTGATGCGGTAAATGACGGTGCATCATATTCATTGGATTTAGTAAAATCCACTGCTAATATAACCGGCGTTACCCATAACGAAAACATTGTACCTGATAAATACAGCATCAGCCAGAACTATCCGAATCCTTTCAATCCAACTACCAAAATCGATTTCGCAATTCCGAAATCAGGATTCGTTAGCATAAAAGTCTATGATATGCTCGGAAAAGAAGTTGCACAGCTTGTTAATGAAGATTACAATGCAGGGAGTTATACAATTCACTTCACTGCAAATAAACTCACAAGCGGAACATACTTCTACAAAATCCAGGCAGGTGATTTCACTGCTGTCAAAAGCATGATTCTTGTGAAATAATATTAGAGTAAATTTTAATATTTTTAGAGACGACCCGGCGGGTCGTCTTTTTTTTACATTAATCATTGGTCATTACTCATTATTCATTGTTTTTTCCTTTTCCTTGAATCTCTTCCTAAATTTTGATATCTTTATCGTTTATTAAAAATTGATTTAACGAAATTATGAAAAAGAACTTTCATCCTAAATATTATAAATGCAATGTGATATGTAACTGCGGAGAAAACAGAGGTATATTATTTACAACCCGTTCAACTGTTCCGGAAATCAAAGTTGAAATATGCTCCCTTTGTCATCCTTTTTTTACAGGAACTCAAAAAATTGTTGATACTGCAGGAAGAGTTGAAAAATTTGTCAGGAAATACGGAAAAACTCAGTCAACACAGAAATCATAATAATTTTATTTTTATTTTTAAATTAGCCGGCATTTGTCTTTTGCCGGCTTTTTTATTTATATTTTTTTAAAAAAATTTACTGCATTTTTATACAAAATTTAAAAGGAGTTATTTATGAATATATTATTTTTTGAAGATAACTTTGTGGAAAAACTTAGTCCGCTATCATTGCTTAGACCTGTTTATTATATTAAATGCGGAATCTTTTCACCAAAAGATAATGCAGTAAATTATTGGGGAAAGAAAGCAAAATTCTTTTTTCACACACGGCCTTTGTTGACATCTTTATCTGAAGAAACACACGGGAAAAATAATTTTACTATGGAAGGGGAGTGTCTGCTTCTCAATGGAAGAGTTTATTTTAATAATAAATTATTTAAAAAATTAACTTCAAATAAAATTAGAGATTTTATACTTGTTTCGGGAGAAACTGTAATAGCAGCAAAATTTACATTGGGAATTCCTGCAAATCTTAAAGATATTTTTGTTAATTCGACTTTGTCTTTTTCTGATTTTTTGCAGACAAAATATGAAATTATAAATGCAAATGATATCCTGAGCAAAGACGAAAACTTTTTAGTTTTTGAAAATCCATGGGATTATATAAAATATTTTGATGAAATTTTCCCGGAAGACATTAATCATTATAAAAAGAATTTTAATGAAAAAATAAAAACACGAAAGGAAATAGCAATAACCGGAAAAGATAAAGTGTTCATTTCTCCCAAAGCAGTATTGCATCCTGCAATAGTTCTCGATGCTTCGGAAGGTGAAATAATTCTCGATGATTATGCTGTTATTGAACCGTTTACTTATATTAAAGGTCCCATATATGCAGGAAAATATTCTTTAATCAAATCGCATTCAAAAATTTATGGTCCTGTCTCTATTGGCGAATATTCAAAAGTGTCCGGTGAAATAGGGCATACAATATTTCATTCTTATGCAAACAAACAGCACGATGGATACATTGGGCATTCTTACGTTTGCCCGTTTGTAAATCTCGGAGCGGATACGGTCACAAGCAATCTGAAAAATAATTATTCAAAAATAACCGTCCAGAACGGTACGGAGCGTGCTAAAACCAATATGCAGTTTCTTGGAAGCTTAATTGGTGACCATACTAAAATCGGAATTAACACTATGCTCAATACAGGTACTATCATCGGTATATTTTCAAATATTGCAGGAGGAGGATTTCCGGATAAATACGTCCCGTCTTTTTCTTGGTATATCGTCGGTATGAAACTGAAAAAATATAACCTCGAAGAATGCCTGACAACTGCCCGTACAGTTATGCACCGCCGTAACATCGAAATAACACCCGCCTATGAAAATCTTGTTAGAGAGTTATATAAAATTTAAATAGTTAGGGAAATAGTCGAAAAATTTTAAGTTAAGAAAACTATTCAAGTTTATTCTATAATACCTGAACTCGCTGAACCCAATGAACTTAAATAACCCAATGAACTTAAATAACTTAAATAACTTAATTAACTTAATTAACTTAAACGAACTCTATTGAAACCTATTTGTTTTTTATATATTTTTATCGTTTTATAATTAAATTCAGGGCGGTTAGCTCAGTTGGTTAGAGCGCCACGTTGACATCGTGGAGGCC
>Ga0233425_10002000_pt1 | contig 42467 bp, 32 predicted proteins | sample Watercolumn_Towu_2_FD_181712 | JGI IMG/M metagenome (GOLD analysis project Ga0233425, IMG submission 181712) | Freshwater microbial communities from Lake Towuti, South Sulawesi, Indonesia - Watercolumn_Towuti2014_140_MG | ecosystem: Environmental > Aquatic > Freshwater > Lake | place...
GCGACGAGTCGGGTAGCACGCTATTCGTCAGCGATCCGGTTACCGGCGCGCGCACGCAGATCCGCGACGCGTCGGGGCAGCCAGTGGTCACTCGCTTGGACGGCCAGACGTTGCGCGAAATCGCCTTGACCACCGATGGCGCGTACATTCCGGCAGGCACCGGAGCACTCGACCTGAAAGCGATTTACGATGCCCACATCGCGCCGCTGGTGCGCGGAACGGGCGACGTTCGCGGCCGGGCACAGCGGAAGGATGCGTTCCAATGGCTGATCCTGGCCTCCTTTTTCGCGTTGTTGGTCTCGATACTCGCCGGATCGGGCTCCGCGCGCGAACCGCGGGCCTCAGCATCCTCAATACCTTTACTCGCGAAGGTAGCCGCCTTGGCGTTGACGCTGGCTTTGCTTCCGCTGCCGGTCGAAGCACAGCCGCTGGAATCACGAGCCGGAGGTGCTTCGCCGGCGGGCGAGCGGCGTGGTGGAAATTCGGTGACCGATTCGCAAACCGCACCGGATTCGGCCAGACCTTGGCAGGACTCCGTGGAGCCAGGCACGCTGCCGCCGGCCAGTCCGTCGTCGAGCGAGGATCCGTCCGATCCGCGCGAGCTCTACAATCTCGCACTGACCTACCTTACCGCTGACTTGGATCGGGCCGAGCGGATGCTGATCACGGCTCGGCAGCGCGCCGGAACCGATGGCGACGTGAGATTTCGAGCTTCCTACAACCTGGGCATGCTGGATGCATCCCGCGCCGAACAGCGGTTGCAGGACAATCCCCAGGACGCGTTGCAGAGACTTCAACGCGCTGCGGATTGGTTCCGCGATGCGGCACGGCTGCGGCCTGACCATGGCGACTCGCGGCATAATCTGGAGGTGGTGCTGCGCCGCGCTTTGGAACTGGCCGATTCTCTGGCGCGCAAAGACCAACGCGACTTGGCACAGCGGCTCGATGCCCTCATCGACTCGCAACGCGTGCTCGTCAATGCCCTTCGTCCTGTTGTGGATCAATTCGGCGCGGATCCGGATTCCGACGATACGGAATCAGCCGATCGGTGGCGTACCGAATTCCGGCAACTGGCATTACAGCAGCGCAAGCTGTTGGCGGAAGGACAGACGGTCGCGCAGGCCGCACGCGACGAGCGCACGAATCTGTCCGGCAAGCAGTCAGACGATCGTACGCCGAACGAACAACTGCGAATTGCTCAGCTCGACCGGCTGCTGGAATTTGCCAGTACGGCGGAACAGCGATTGGGGCAGGCCCATAGCCAACTACGGCGACGACAAGCCGCCCGTGCCTTCCGGCGGGCGGCTTCAGGACTCGTCGATTGGAAGCGAGCCCGAGATCAATTGCGTTCGCCGCTGGAGATACTCGACGTGCTGTTGGCCGACGGTTCGTCGCTGGTCGAGTTGACCAGACAAAGAGCGAACGACGCTGAACAAAAAGCGCCACCGCCCGCCTGGCTGGATGCCGAGTACTTGCACGACGAAGGCTCCTCATTCCAGGAGCGGTTGCAGGAATTCGTCGCGTTGTTGCGGGACGCCGTGCCAGGCAACGCCTCGGCCGTCAGCGGCCCGCCCACGGCTGAGCAATCGGTGAAAGAACAGCAGGAACAACAGTTTGCGGAGCGTGTTCGCGAGGCATTGCCTCTGCTTGAACAGGCCGGGGCGGACATGCAGAGCGCCTTGCGGCAGCTCGCCGACGACCACTGCAGCCAAGCACTCGACCATGAAATGCGAGCTCTCATCGGACTACGGAATGCGCGAGAGTTGTTCCTCGATCTGCGGGGTGTTATCGAGCTGGCCTTTGCGCGCCAGCAGTTGGTCGAACAAGTGCTGCGGTCGATTCTGCCTCGGGAGGTCGATGCCGATGACGCTGATTCCACCGGCGACGACCGATCGCATGCGGAATCGTCTGTCCAGCAACGCGACAAATTGCTGGATGGGATCATGGAGATCCAGGGCGAAAATCAATCGCGAACCGCGCGGCTTGCCAGGATGGTGGACGATGAAATGCGGAAGTCCTCGGCGTCAAATCCGATCGATGATGGCGCTACAGTTTCCGCAGCCCAACCTGGCGGCCAGGTCTCGTCGGGAGCCCAGCCGCCGAACGACGCCGCCATCGAATTGCAGCGGTTGGAAATGGCTCGAGAATTGACCGCATCAGCGCGGCAGGAGATCCAGTTCGCGCTGGAGGCGTTGCGACGATCGTCGACGTCTCCAGGCGACCAGACTTCTGCGGACGCGGCAGAAAAGCTGCCTGTCGAACCGGCACCTTCGGATCTGCCGCCGGTCGACGCGTCGCGTTCGGAAGGACCTGCCACCGCCCTGCCACACGTTTCCAATGCGTCCCAATCGCTTCGTGAATTACGGCGCCTGTTTTTCTCCGTCATCGAGCACCTGCGCGAAACGGCGCAGCGCCAGAGCGAACTGAATGATGACACAGAACGGGCCATCGTGGCGCGCGGTTTGGACAAGTCCTCGACCCCTGAAAGCCAGGATTCCCCGCGGGACGACCTGCGTCGGTTTGGACCGTTGGTCCACCGTCAGCAGGAATTGCAGTCGATCGCGGCGCAGATCGCCGACCTGCTCGACGAACAAGCGACGCAAACGACGTCCCAACCGGCGACGGCGCCCCAGGCGTCGGCGTCTGCACACGGCGGGAAGGAAGCCGATCCCCAAGCCGACGCTGCAGAATCCGCACGCAAGCTTCAGGAGGCCGCCGCCTTGGTACGGGAGGCAACCGAGGCGATGAGTGCAGCGCGGCAAACTCTGGATGTTCAATCGGATAACGAAGACACGGATCGCGACCCTGCAAAGTTTCAGCAGGGGCGAACCGAGCAGGATCTGGCACTGGAGAAGTTGATCGAGGCACTTCGGCGACTGCAGCCGCCCCAATCCCAAGATCCCAAACAGGACCAGCAATCGGATCAGGACCAGCAGCAGGAACAACAGCAGCAGGACCAGAAGCAAGACCAGCAGGACGCCTCGTCTCCCGCATCGGATCCAGCCCGGCTGCTGCAGAAAATTCGTGATCGCGAGGCACAGCGGCGCAAGGATCGAGAAAAACGACAGCGCGGCGGACAGGACCCGGTCGACAAGGATTGGTGAACGATGTGGCGGTGCGCTAAATCACGATGGGGCATTTTCGTTGTGGCAGGAGTGATCTGCCTCAACGGGCAGCTGCTTCCGGGGCAGGATGTGCGGTTACGCGTTGCAGTGCAGGAGCCGCCCTATTACGTGGGCGAGCCCGCCGTCATTCAGTTTACGGTGGAGGGTTTCGAAGAAGGTGCGGAACCGACTGTTGCTATCGACAACGACAGCGGCGAATTACCATCGGGGCTACGAGGCAACATCGCAGCGGTAAATCCCAGCGTCGTGTCCCAGGTGATTCAGCGTAACGGACAGATATTCCAAAGTCGGCGCGTTACTTACCAGATCCAATACGTCGTCACCGCCGACGAACCCGGCGAATACCAGATCGGGCCGTTCCTTTTGTCGCAAGGCAAGCTGGAGGGCCGGGCAAAGGCGGTTTCCCTTGCGTTCGGAACCGTACCGGTCGATCCCCGGATGCGCATCCGGTTGACGTTGCCCGAGCGGCCGATTTATCCGGATCAGCGTGTGCCTGTAGGAGTCGAATGGTGGTTTGACGGGGAAGTCGAGAACATCTTGAAGCTGGCGATTTATTCGCCGCTTTTCGACCGATTCCGCTTTGCGCCCGATCCTTCAGCCGACCGGAGAAGCGCGCAGCTGCCGATTGACACCAAGTCCGGTCGCCTGGCATTGGCAGCCTCAGTGCGTCAGGAGCAGGACGGGGACCAGCGTTTTGTTGTCTTGTCTGCCAAGCGGACGATGATCCCGGACCGTCCCGGCGAATATGTTCTGGGGCCGATCCGAGCCACAGTTCGCCGTGCGACGGAATGGGCCCGGCCTCGATCGCCGTTCGACGATTTTGACGATCGCGGTTTCGGCGGCTCGCTGCTGCGCGGCTTTCTCGAAGAACGTCGCCGCCCGGCGCGCACGGAGTTAGGCAGAGCGGAGGGAGAACCGCTACGAATCTCGGTCAAGCCGTTTCCGCAGGAGGGCCGTCCCGCCAGTTTTGCCGGCGCCGTGGGCAGCGGATTTTCGATGGATGTTGCAGCCGATCGAACCGTTGTCAGGGTCGGCGATCCGATCAGCCTGCGGATTGCCCTTCGTGGCGACGGCAACCTGGAAAACATCGGATTACCAGATTTGACGGCGGATAATGGTATGGACCCGCAACGCTTTCGCCTGCCGGAAGGGGAGCCACCCGGCGCATTTGCCGAGGACACCAAGTCGTTCCAGATTTCGGTCCGGGTAACCGACGAGGCTGTGGACGAGGTACCGGCACTTTCCTTTTCCTGGTTCGATCCGCTGACCGAAACCTACCAGACGGCGCATTCCAAGCCGATCGCCCTGCGCGTGATGCCGGCCAAAGTTGTGTCGGCCAGCGACGTCGTGAGTTCCACCGCGTCCGCAACCTCTCCGAACGGAACCTCCAGAGACAACACGGCGCCAGGTCGTTCGGTTGCGAATGCGGAAGTGGCCGGCGAGCGTGTCGCGAAGTTTCTGTCCGGCGCCGAGCTCTCGGTCGAAGCCGATCCCGGCGTTGTATTGAGGTCGACGGATGCGTGGGAACAATCGATCGTTGCGCGTCTGCCGCTGGCCCTGTATCTGCTGGGAGTTCTGGCCGTGGGGATCGCGGTCTGGGATCGTCGGCGGATGTCGGTCGACCCGAGTCTCGTTCGTCAACGCAAGGTTCTGCGTGAGCAGCGAGCCCGGATCGAACGTGCGCGGGGCCTCGATGCCCGCGCGGCCGCGCGCGAAGTCTCGGCCGCGCTGCGTTGGATCCTGGCGGAACTGCCCGACGTGGACCGGAGCGCTGTCTCCGAGCTGATCGCGCGCTGCGAATCGATTGAATATGCGCCTCAGCTGAGCAGCGATCGGCAGTTCGATCAGGCTCTCATTACCTCCGCGCTGCGTATCGCAAATGGTGATCTCAAGTGAAACAGTCCGTGGCGATCACGCTGTTGTCCATCTGGATGCTTGCTCTAACCCAGGCGGCCCGCCCGGCGACTGATTCGACGGACATCCGATCCCGACAGCTGCAGGATGCGATTCGTGAATACCGCGCGGCCCTCGACGCACATGAACGCGACGAGCGTCTGGCGCGTTTTCGCGCCGCCGAAAACTTCTTTCAGCGTCTCATTGCCGGCGACGACGATCACAGCGGCGTGCGGAACCCCGACCTGTATGTCAACCTGGGCAACGCCGCGCTGGGCGCGGAGCGGCTCGGCGCGGCAATCCTGGCCTACCAGCGCGCTCTGCATATCGATCCGCAGCATGCCCGGGCTCAACAGAACCTGCGGCATGCGCGCAGCTTGTTGCCTGATTGGGTCCCGCGACCCCGTGAGCATAACTGGGTCGATTCCTTGTTGGCGGGTGCGCCGCTCGCACCACGAAGATTCTCGATCGCACTCGCGGTCGAATTCCTGGCGGCCGCTTTGTGCTTTGCGATCGCCTTGCGTTGGAGGATCGGTTGGTTGCGTTCGGTTGCCGTGTTGCTCGCAATCGCCTGGACACTAGGCGGCCTCTGGTACCTGTACACGAACACGGGACCAACCTACGAAAAGGCCGTCGTGATCGCCGACGACCTGCTCGCGCGCAGCGCCGACTCGCCACGAGCCCCGGCCCGATTCCCTCAACCGGTGCCGACGGGAACCGAGGTCGAGTTGATCGAAATCCGCGAAGATTGGGCTCATGTCCGGTTCGCCGACAGCCGGGATGGCTGGCTCCCCCGCGGCGCTTTGGAAACGATCGACTCCGGAAATCACCGTAATTTGTAGTTTGCCTCCTCAGCAGAATTCATGGGTTCCGGGAGGCGTTCTGGAAGGGTCTGATAGGCGTTTTTGAGGCAATTCAGGGCAAAAAGAATGGTTTGCAATTGGATGGCCAAAAAAAAGCGACCCCGACGGAGCCATCCGCCGGGGCCAGCGGGACATTCTTCCCGCCCTGGCCTGGCTATCCCTTGCCGGGTTGCTCGCCAGCAGAGCCCGACTCCGTTTCACTCGGGCAAAATGCCGTGCAAGCGATGAGTTTCTCCCATGCCACTCCCCTCGGGTCCCCCCATGGAAGCGGCATTCTTTTTGCCCTGCCATGCCTTGAAAACGTACCCCGTCGTCCTCGAAATCGCCCACAAATTTTGCTGAAGACCCCGAAAAAAATGTGGGTAATACAGAGGTCAGGAGACCCGTCCTACCGTCCGCATCTGTCGGAATAAATCATCAAAACGCAACGTCTAAATCTGCGGGAATGGTCTCGATTCCTTCCGCGGGCCGGAGACGCAAAATGGCTGAGATGCAGAATTCGGATTCCTCAAGCCTCGCCGGCCCCGCTCTGGTTCGACGCCGAACAATCGTTGGATGGGTTGCTGGGACTCTGCTCGCACTGATGCTACGGTTGCTGATTGGCAGTCTCGAGAGCACTCTGGACCCTGGCAGCGCAGCAACCAACATTCCAGTAATGTCGGGAAGACTGGTTGGTAATTGGACGACGGAGCACCTGGCAAGGTGTTCTCGTCTCCGCAATCTGACGATAGCTCGCCATCAGGCTAGTCACGCTTCCCTGAAGCTGCTGACGTCGAAGCTGCCGGAGTTGCACATCGACATCCGTTAGCCGCCGTGTGCTGCAACGCATGTCGATGCGCGCCATGCCTGTCTTATCTCACGCGTTGCATCGCGCGACGGTAGACAGCAAGAGTACCTTCGATCATGGCCGCTGCTGTGAATCGACGCCAGGCTCGGTCCCTGGCTCGCGTTACATCGACTCCAAAGATCGGTACTCCGTCGACGAGTGACCGAAGTGCTTCGCTGACTGCATCGGCCAACGCCGCTGGATCTCGCGACCGTACCATCCGCGCTACGGCCGCTTCGTCACCGCAGGGCCCCACCAGATCGGGAATTCCGCCGGCGGTGGTGGTGATGATCGGCGTCCCGGCGAACATTGCATCGATCAAGGTGGAACATAGCCCTTCCTGAACGGACGGCATGACCATCAGATCGGCGGCTCGTAGCAGGTCGGGTACGTCCGAACGATAGCCAAGGAACCGTACAAACTGTTGCAGCCCCGATCGGGCGACCTCCGCTTCCAGGTCGGCGCGCAGTTCGCCATCCCCGGCACAGACCGCGATGACTTGAGGGAATTGCTTGACGACGGACTTCAACGCCGCCAACAAGTCGCGATGGCCCTTGGCCTCGGTCAGTGTCGCGACGGTGACCAGAAGCAAGTTATGGTCGGCGATTCGAAGGTTGGCGCGACCGCGCTCACGATCTCCCGATCCGGCCCGATCGGGATCAACCCCGTCGTGGACGATGGTGAGCCGGGACGGTTCGATACCCGCGGTACGGCAGGCTTGCGCGACGGTGGTGGAAACCGGGACGACATGGTCGGCGAACCATCGGTAGCGCCAGGCGGATCGGATCGGGAAATCAACGCGCCGCGCGGCGATTCGAGCCGGGATCTGCAGCCCGGCGCAGGCCAGTCCCCCACCGGTGAGTGCATGGGAGTCGTGCATGTGGATCACATCGGGCAACCGCCGCCGCAGCGCGGCACGCATCCCGAGAATCGCGGCCAGTCCACGGCCGCTGCCTGGCAGGTCCTGGACGCAGAAATTGGCCGACTTCATGCGGCGTGAGAACTCTCCGCCCGCGCGAGCGAAAATCAGATTTTCGTGGCCCCTGGCGCGCAGGCCTTCGCACAGAAGCCATGCCTGTTGTTCGCCGCCATGCCAGCCTCGCTGCGTACTGACGTGGGCGACCGTCAATGGTCGCGGGGCGGCTGGATCGCCGGGCAGGGTGCCGATCTCAGCTTCATCCATGTTGGCCGTCTCGATTCGCTGACCGCTCCGCGGTTCCGAACTGACTTGCCCCCTCCGGAGCGAGACCGATCTTAGCAGACTTTTCGCGCCGCGTCTGTTTCGCCTTCCGCGGTGCAAATCACCGACCGCGTACCAGCCAATAGGCAGCGGGGATGACGAACAGAGTGAACAGCGTCGAGGCCATCATGCCGATCGTTGCCGATCGTCATGGCAAATCATCCCGCTGCTGGCCGCCATTGCCCTGCGTTGTCGCCGGAACTTCGCTGCTGCTTTCGCGCGGGCCCGCCGCGCAGGAACCGCTGCCTCAGGTCTTCACCCCCATCGAGGGCAATACCCAGCGATTCACCACAAACCAAGCCACCAGCAGACCGACCAAAATCAGCATGTCTCGCATGGCAGAACTCCTCACTCCTTATCGCGAGCCGACCAGTTGCGCCTGCTTCTTTTTCTCGGCGACAATTTCTTCCTGGATGGACGCCGGCACCTTGCGGTAGCAGGCCAGTTCCATGCTGAAGGTTCCCTGTCCTTGCGACATGCTGCGGATGTCGGTCGCGTAGCCGAACGTTTCCGCCAACGGCACTTCCGCCGTGATCGCGCAGGTTCCGTCCCGCATTTCGGAGCCGGTGATAATGCCGCGGCGAGAAGTGAGATCGCCAGTAATTGTCCCCTGGAAATTCTCCGGGCATTCGATCTCGACCTTCATGATCGGTTCCAACAGCACGGGCTTGGTCGCCGGGAACGTCAGGCGGAACATATCGCGGGCGCAGGTCTGGAACGCGCGGTCCGAGCTGTCGACGTCGTGATAGGAACCGTCCTCGACAATCACTTTCGTGTTGACGACCGGGTATTCCGCGACAGGCCCTTTGTGCAGCGATTCGCGCAGGCCCTTTTCGATCGACGGAATGTAGTTTTTCGGAATCCGCCCGCCGACGATCTTTTCCTCGAATTCAAACGACTCCGGGGCGTCCTCGGGCAGCGGCTCGATCCGACCGACGATATGGGCATACTGGCCGGAACCGCCGGTCTGCTTTTTGTGCTTGTAGTTGAATTCCGTGACCTTGGTCGGCGCTTCGCGATAACTGACCTTAGGTGCGCCCACTTCCAGTTCGACTTTGTACTCGCGCCGGATCCGCTCGACGTAAATCTCGAGGTGCAGTTCGCCCATGCCGGCGATCAGCACTTCGCCCGTTTCCTCGTCGTTGAAGACTCGGAAGGTCGGGTCCTCCCGGCGGAATCGCTGCAGAGCCTTGCCCATCTTGTCCGAATCACTGCGACTAGACGGCTGCACCGCAACCTTGATTACCGGTTCGGGCACAAACATGTTCTCCAGCGTGCAGTATTTCGCTTCGCTCGCGTAGGTGTCGCCGCTGGCGCAGTCAACGCCAATGATCGCGATGATGTCACCCGCCTCGGCCGAATCGACTTCCTGCCGCTTATCGGCATGCATCCGCACGATACGGCTGAACCGCTCCGTGCGACCGGTGCGCTGATTAACGTACATCTCCCCTTTGTGAATTTCACCTTGGTAAATGCGCATGAACGTCAATTGGCCGTACGGATCGTCCACGATCTTGAACGCCATGCCGACGAACGGCTTGGACGGATCGGCGGTCAGAGCAAAGGCTTGCGTCGGGTCGGCATACTGCTTGGCCTTGATTTCGCGATCGGTCGGGCAAGGCAGGTAACGCACGACGGCGTCGAGGAGCAACTGGACACCTTTGTTCTTATAGGCCGAGCCGAGGAATACCGGGGTCGCGTCCTGTTGGAGTGCGGCCAGGCGGACGACCGAGTGGATCAGGTCTTCAGGAACCGGTTGTTCGGCCAACAGAATCTCCATCAATTCGTCGCTGTACATCGCGAGCTGTTCTAGCATTGCCGTTCGGGCTTCCTGCACGGGCTCGACCAGTTCCGCCGGAACGGGCTCCCAGCGAATCTTCTCGCCGTCCTTGCCGTCAAAATAGGCTGCTTTGTTCGTGATCAGGTCGACGATTCCCTCGAACGTCTCTCCGGCGCCGATCGGGTACTGCATCAGGATGGCGTCGGCCCCCAGCTTTTCGCGCAGTTCCTTGCACACCCGGAATGGGGCAGCACCGATGCGGTCCATCTTGTTGATGAAAGCAAGGCGGGGGACGTGATACCGCTTCATCTGCCGATCAACGGTCATCGATTGGGATTGAACGCCACCGACCGCGCAGAGCACCAGCACGGCTCCGTCGAGCACCCGCAGGCTGCGCTCCACTTCCACGGTGAAGTCGACGTGGCCAGGAGTGTCGATCAGGTTGATGTGATGGTCGTCCCAAACGACGTGGGTTGCGGCACTGGTGATCGTGATTCCACGTTCCTTTTCCAGTTCCATGAAATCCATGGTGGCACCATCGCCATCCCCTTTGACCTCCTCCATTTTGTGGATTCGGCCTGTGTAGAAGAGGATCCGCTCGCTCAATGTTGTTTTGCCCGAGTCGATGTGAGCGGAAATACCGATGTTGCGAACTTTCGAAAGGTCCATGATCTTCCTGCCTTTTAAACCAGTCTTTCGCGACCCCTGACCTTGCTCTCCCGGACCGTTTTCCGCCAACCCTCGGCAAAAAACGACTCGGAAGTCGTGCAACAACAAAAAAAGGCGGACCTGACGAAAGAATCCACCTTGGCACGCCACCAGGGGCTCTGGGGTGGCGGCGTCTGCCGACGCGCCACAACGCTCCGTAATCTTAATCGAAATCGACTATTCGGAAAGGGCAAATTTGAGGGTCAGGGGAGATTCACGATTAATTTACGATTGCGTTCTGCGCCTGTAGCGCCGATCGCAATGCCGGAATGACCGGAATGTCCGTCTCGCAGTTTGTCGCCGAAGCTCTCCGTCACCGCTTCCCGACGATGCCGGTCGTCGACCAGGACCCCATCGTTTGTCGCCACCGGAACGGTAGCAGTGTCGCCGACTAGCGGTTCTAAATCGCGGTGACCTAACTAGTTACGGCCCGCTTGCTTCCCGCGCCTGGACCTCTGCCACGGCATAGAGTTGCGTCTTGCGGATGGCAGGAAGCCGTCAATCGGCCGACGCGCTGCAATGGGGGCTCAGCCGGAGGAAACTCCCAGGTCGCGGATCGTCAATAGCGTCCGCAAGGGAATTTCAGCGCGCTGAAACGCTTCGCGTCCACCTTCCAGACGGTCAATGATGGCAATGACACCTAGTACGGTCATGCCGCAAGCCCGGACTTTTTCGATTGCCAGCAGCGAACTTCCCCCGGTGGTAACGACGTCCTCGACAATCACCACCCGGTCTCCCGCCTGCACCGGCCCTTCGACATCGCGTCCCTTGCCGTGGGCTTTAGCTTCCTTGCGGACGATAAACCCTCGTAGCGGAATTCCACGTTGGCCGGCCAAAGTGATCACTGCCCCGGTAATCGGGTCGGCGCCGATCGCCATCCCGCCCACCGCATCCGGAAGTTCGGCACCGAGTTCTTCCAGGATCCCCTCGCCAATCAGGTTAGCGCCTCGAGCGTCGAGCGTGATGCGGCGGCAATCCAGATAGAAGTTCGCTTTTTTCCCGACGCCAGGGTGAAGTCCCCGAATTCGAGCGCTTTGGCCTTTACCAGGTCGATCAATGCCTGCCGGTCGTACATATCCGCGTCCTCGCTCGGTCCTCCCCGGCGCAGGAGCGTCGGTCCAACGTCGTTCAGGCAGCGAACGATTACCGTCGAACCCAGCTTAGTTACGCACCGTCACCTTGGAACCGACAGACAGTATAGCGTAGATGTCTTCGGCGTCTTTGGGGCTGAGACTGATACAGCCCAGATGCGACTGGTCGGAACCGAGCGGGCTGCCGTGAATCACAACCCCTTTTCCCAGGTCGATCCAGCATCGGCCGTAGGGATTGGCTGGATCGTCGGTTGCCAGCGATTTTCCCTGGGGCAGGTAATAGGTTTGTCCCGGCTGTTTCTCCAAGACCTTGAATTCTCCTTCGATCGGCTCCGGATCGTGGCCGATGCTGATCGGGAATCGGCCGGCATAGTACCGCTGCAGGTAGACCGTAACTTCGCTGGCCCCCAGATCGACGACGGCACGGAACGGACCTCGTACGACTTTCAACGCCGAACCCGGCACCGGGTACTCGGAGTGACTGACGGTGTTGATGTTCTGCAGCAATTCCGCGGGAACGTCAAATCGCTCAGCGATCTCCTGGAGCGATTCGCCGCGACGCACGCTGTAGCCGGATTCGAGCAGATGCTCGGTGGAGTAAATGACTTTGGCCGCCAGCGGGTCGAGCAAAGTTAACAGTTCCTCACGATCTGAAGCTGAAAGGTCAGGGATTTCGTAAGTGACAGAAAGCGTCAACAGAGCCTCGCGCCAACGATGTTCGCGGATCAACTCCCGACCTTCATCTAGTGCCCTCCTGCATCGGATTGCCCGTTCGTAATCAAGGGCCATGGTGATTCCGCTAGCGCGCGGCTTGACGGGCTCCGAATCGGTGTTTGATTTTACGAACCGATTGCGTTGAATGCGCGGCATGTCGGGGTCGGTTTCGGCCGATTCGTTGCGTGGTATTTCTGCAGAATTCGCCGCTTCGGAGCCTATTCGAGCAGCGGCGGGGGGTTCCGTCCGTTCTGCGGGAGTTTCCGTCGCTGCAGCGTCCCGTTCCGTCCTGCCCGATTCGACCGGCCGATCCTGGTCGGCCGGCTCCTCACGACGAGAGCCGCGACTTTTCAATTCCGGTGGTGGCACAAACGCATGCGTGGCATTTTGTCCGGCGGCATCATCGGGAATGCGCGCATCGACCTGGCGCGTTTCCGAATCAACTTTTCGCGTAGCGGCAGCCACGCGATTCGAGTTGTCGACCGAGGTTCCGGCCGATTCTGCCGAGCCGCTTCCGGACGATCTGCGACGCGCTTCGACGCGCGAGGTCAGGCGACTCGACGCCTTGCCGCTGCGTCGGGAGGTTGTGCTGCTTTTGCGAACGGCCGAGGCATCGTCCGCGGAATCATCTTCGCCCATCTCCACGTTCAGTGACATCTCCCCTTTTTCCTGTTCCGCAAAATCTCTGGGAGGCTTTGGCTCCGGCTGATGAAGCACCGTGTAAACACCGTACAATATGGCCAGCAGCAGCGTCACCATGACCGCAGTTTTGAAATTGCTCACCTTCGTCCTCCTGACGATTGGGAGTAGAGTTCCAGACGATTCGGGGCGGCATGTTAGAAGAAACCGCCGTTTGGAGCCAGATCATTCATTCGACTCAAGCCGGCATTTTCCGGCCTTGCATCCAGGACCCCCAATATCCGCCGTCGGAATCGGAGCGGGAGGTTGGAAGCGTCGCGGAGTTCGCGACCGCAGGAAACTCGCAAACTCTTCAGGCTGAGAGAGTTGCAGCTTGCAATTCTGTCGCGGCTCGCGTATCGTAACAGCGAGCCCCCCCGTAGGATCCGATCTCACCAAATGGACGACGACGGTCCGTGATAGCCCCGTTCCTTACTCCACGACACCGGCTATGCGCTTAAACCGACTTGGGATTCAAGCCAACATCATTCTGCTCCTGGTCGGTTGGGGCTGGACAAGTCGCCTGCAGGCCGAACTCCAGGTTTTGCCGGCGCAGATGCAATTTACAACTCCGGAAAGCACGGAGCAGATCCTGGTCTCGCGCCACGCCAATGACGAAGGGGCAGCCGACGTAACGCGGCAGGCCGCATACCGATGCGAGCCCTCCGGGGTCGTCGACGTTTCGCCAGCCGGCCAGGTGACTCCACTCCGCGACGGAACGGCGGTGATCCATGTCCAGCTAGGCAGTCTCACCGGGCGGTTGCCCGTGACGGTCAGCGGCATGACAGCGCCGGCGCCCGTCTCGTTTCAGCGGGACGTGATTCCGGTTCTCAGCAAAAGCGGCTGCAATTCCGGCGGGTGCCACGGAAAAGCGGAAGGGCAGAACGGTTTCAAACTCAGCGTTTTTGGCTACGACCCGGCGGCGGACTGGCAGGCGATCGTGCATGCCGCCCGCGGTCGCCGTATTTTTCCGGCTGCTCCCGACCGCAGTCTGCTGCTGTCAAAGGCGACCGCGTTGATTCCGCACGGCGGCGGCGCCAAGATCGACCCCGAGTCGGTCTGGTATCGGCGGTTGCGGCGTTGGATCGCCGAGGGAGCGACGCTCGAGGAAGGCGGACTGGACGCCGACGCGCAAAGGACGACGGGGATCGTCGTCGAACCGGTGAAGGTCACGCTTGCCGCTCAGGGGACGCAGCAGCTGCGCGTCACGGCGGTCACCGCGGCGGGCAACCGTCGTTGTGTTACGGCGGAAGCGGAGTTTCAGTCGAACAACGATTCGGTTGCCGGCGTCGACGAGGCTGGACTTGTAGGGTCGACGGACGTGCCGGGCGAGGCGGCGATCCTGGTGCGATATCTAGGGCATGTCACGGTCTGCCGGGTGACGCGACCGCGGGCCGACGCCGATGTGCCGCGTTTGCCGCAACGCAATTCCGTCGATCAGCTCGTCGGCGACAAGCTCCAACGTTTGCGGATCGCCCCCAGCTCGCCGGCCGAAGACGCCACGTTTTTGCGGCGTGTATTCCTCGACACGATTGGCACGTTGCCGACGGTCAACGAGGCCCGATCGTTTCTGGCGGATACGAATCCCGACAAGCGGGCACAATGGGTGGCCCGATTGCTGGAGCGGCCCGAATACGCCGATTTCTGGGCGCAGCGTTGGGCCGACATTCTCCAGGCCGACAAGGACACAATCACCCCGCAAGGTGTCGTATCACTTACACGATGGGTTCGCAGCCAGCTGGCGCGCAACACACCCTATGACGAGTTTGTTCGCAGCATCGTCACCGCACAGGGTTCGACACTCGGCGAAACGCCGGCGGCGTTCTTCCAGGTGCAGTCGGACGCGGAAAAATCGGCGCGGGCCGTCAGTCAGTTGTTCCTGGGCATTCGGATCGAATGCGCGCAATGCCATCATCATCCCTTTGAGCGTTGGGATCAGCGCGACTATTTCAGCCTGGCCGGTTTCTTCACCGGGCTGGACCGCCGCGCCGGGCCTGGCGGCAGCGCCAAGATCGCGGTCGTGGCTGCGACCGACCTGAAGCACCCGCGCACGGGCGAATTACTGCCCCCGGCACCGCTGGGAGCGGCACCGATTACGATTTCCAGCGACTCCGATCGGCGCCGCGCGCTCGCCGACTGGATCACCTCCGCCGACAACCCGTATTTCTCGCGGATGATCGCGAACCGTATCTGGGCGCATTACATGGGACGAGGACTCGTCGAGCCTTTGGATGACCAGCGGGCGACCAATCCCGCCACGAACGAACCGTTACTCGACGAACTGGCCCGTTATCTCGTAGCTCAACGATTTGACCTCAAAGCCCTGACGCGCTTGATCCTCGATTCAAACGCCTACCAGTTGAGCGCGCAGTCCAACGCGACCAACGAACGCGACGAACAGAACTACTCGCACGCCGCCTGGAAGCCGCTGGCTGCCGAAGTGCTGCTGGATGCGGTGTCACAGGCCACGGGAGTCGCCGAGGAATTCAACGGCTGGCCGCGGGGATATCGCGCGATTCAGGTCTGGGACAACAAGCTGCCGTCGGATTTCCTGGCCGTCTTCGGGCGTCCCGCGCGGCAATCGGTCTGTGCCTGCGAACGGGGAACGGAGCCGAGCATCGCCCAGGCACTGCACCTGATGAACTCCAACGGTACGATCCAGAAAATCTCCGACCCGCACGGCAGAATCGCCGGCTGGATGCGCGAGCATGCCGCAGGGCTGAGTTCGCAGACGAACGGCGCGGCGGCCGAGGAACTCGAACAACAGTATCTTGAGGAAGTCTATCTGGCGACCCTTTCGCGCTTCCCCAGCCCAACGGAACGGGAATGGATGCGGCAGTCGTTCCGCGAATCAAGCTCGTTCCGCGAAGCGGCCGAGGATATCCTATGGACATTGCTGAATTCGCGGGAATTCGTATTCAACCATTGAACCGGTGAGGCATCCCCCATGGCCACGAAGGCATTCGAGAGCGATTTGCGGCTGGTCGAGCTGCTGACGCGGCGGCGTCTGCTGCGCATTGGCGGCACGGGAATCCTCGCCGGCTTGTCGTTACCGCGCCTGCTGGAACTTCAGTCCCATGCGGGCAGCAGCGCGCCCGCCCGGGCCAAAGCCTGCATATTTATCATGCTGGAAGGCGGCCCAAGTCATATCGACATGTGGGATTTGAAACCCGATGCGCCGGCGGAAATTCGCGGCCCGTTCAAGCCGATCGCGACGAATGTCGCGGGAACCCAGATCAGTGAAATCCTGCCGCACTGTGCCCGGATCACCGACAAATTCACGATCCTGCGATCGCATAGTCACAAAGACAACGCCCACCAGACCGGTCGTCACTGGGTGCTTACCGGTTACCCACCCAGTTTTCAGGATGGTCAGGCGAAAGGCGTGCCGTTCAACGAACTCTATCCGTCACTGGGTTCGATCGTCGCCCGGGAACTGGGCCCGAAAGGCGCCATGCCGCCCTATATCGAAATGCCCAACGCGCTCGGACCGGGCGGGCCTGGATTCTATGGCGCCGCTTACGCACCGTTCACGATCGACAATGACCCCGTGCAGTCCGACTTCAAAGTCCGCGATCTGGACCTGCCGGCGACGATTTCGCCCGCGCGTTTCGCGCGGCGCAAGAAAATGCTGGATGGAACCGACAGCGCCGATCCGCAACGCACGCCCCAAGGCCGTGCCCGGACCATGTCGACCTATTACGAACAGGCGTTCAACCTGGTGACTTCGCCGCAAGCTCGGCGGGCGTTCGCGCTGAGCGACGAGTCAGGTGAAACTCGCGCCCGCTATGGATTGACCTCGATCGGCCAGTGCGCCCTGCTTGCGCGGCGATTGGTGGAAGCTGGATGCCGCTTTGTCGGGATCGACCATGGCAGCTGGGACACGCATACCGACAATTTCACGAGCCACGAAAAAGCGCTTGTTCCACCGACCGATCGGGCTCTCAGTGCGTTGCTCGGCGAGTTGGACGAACGAGGAATGCTCGACGAAACTCTGGTCGTCATGATGGGGGAAATGGGCCGAACACCGCGGATCAACAAGGATGCGGGCCGCGATCACTGGTCGCAATGCCAGACGGTGATACTCGCGGGCGGGGGGATCAAGCGAGGCGTTGTCGTCGGGGAGAGTGATCCTACGGCGAGTTACCCGACGACCCAGCCGTACGGGATCCAGGATTTGTTGCGAACCATTTTCTTTCTGTTAGGCGTCGATGCGGACAAAGTCTATCACACTCCGCTGGGACGTCCCGTCCCGATCGTCAATGGCGGCGCGCGAATTCAGGAACTGCTGGCGTGATGACGACGGTCTTGTTGCGAATGGCCGGCACGCGATTCCGCCGAGTCGATCAGCGGCAGCTGCGGTACCGACGGGCAGTTGTCGAAGTCCGGGGAACGGAATCACTGCGGGTTGCCGTGGGCGCGATCCTGATTTGTCTGATGCCGCTGCTCACCCGGCCCGTCTGTTCGCAAAAGCCGCCTGGCCTGGGGTACTCCTTCCCGCCGGTCGTCGAAATCGGCAAGACGACGGAGGTAAAGCTGGGGGGCTTTGATTGGACTCCGGACTGCGAATGGTTCTCTCACGACGAGCGTGTTCATTTGACCGTCCTGGGTTTACCTGGTGACTATCACGTGCCGCCACCGCCGTACTGGTTCGGACCTCGAGCCAGCACCCCCGCCATGCCGATCCCGCGCGAGGTGGACGCGCGCTGGCAGGTCGATGCCACGGCGACGCCCGGACTGGTGCGCTGGCAGGTTGCCAACGCCAACGGATCGTCGGGAACGGCGATGTTGCTGCTCAGTCGGGACCGTGAGTGCCTCGAGTCGCGTTCGCGCGATTTTCCGCAGCGGCTGCCGGACCTGCCGATCGCCGTCTCGGGCCGGTTGAGTCGCTTGACGGAAGTCGACCGGTACATCTTTACTGCTGACCGGCAGGGAATGGTAACGGCCGAACTTTGGGCGCGACGGTTTGGCGCCGATTTCCTGCCGGCGATTCAGGTCCGAGATCGCGAGGGAACGTTGATCGTCGACGTCGCCGACACGCAAGGCAGCGAGCCGCCGTTCAGTTTTCCCGTCCAGGCGGGAATGGAATATGCAATCTCGATTCATGACGTCGATTTTCGCGGTGACCGAGCCTACGTTTACCGAATGGCGCTGCGTTACGGCCCGAACGTGGTCTGTATGATCCCAGCCGCTGGTCAACGTGGCTTCGCTCAGAGTATCGAATTCGTCGGTACAGGCATCGCAACCGGGGCGAATCGCCTGGAATCAATTCGACAGGATGTTCGCATTCCTGACGATCCTTCGCACGACCTGTTCCACTACTCGCTGCAGACCCCAGTTGGCCCCGTTCCGGTAGCGATTCCGATCAGCAACTTCAACGAAAAGACGCTCCAGACGACGCCGGAGCTCGCTTCGGAAGTGCCGATGCCGATGGAAATAACATCGGCGATAACTCGGCGGCTTTTGCGGCCGCACGGCGAACATCGCTATCAGTTCGCGTTGGAAAAGGACCAGTACTGTGCCTTGGATCTGCAATCCCGTGCAATCGGCGGTCGGCTGGATGTGGCGCTGCGTGTCCTGGGGCCGGAAGGTCAGCCATTGGCGGAGAGCGACGACAGCGGAGGAACCACCGATGCGCAGCTGGAATTTCGCGCCGCGTCCAGTGGTCTCCATACCTGCGTTGTACGATCGGTCGGCGCGCATCGTGGCGAGTTGGACGAAATCTATCGATTGGCGGTCCGGCGGCCGCAGCCCGATTTTGCTCTGACAATACCACAGCAGCTGAATCTGCCGTTGGGCGGGCAAGTGGAATTGCCCGTACAAGCGTCGCGCAGCAGCGGCATGGATGGTGACATTCTGCTGACCGTGGAGGGGCTGCCGGATGGCGTATCGTCCGAAGGGGAGCTCAAGATCGCTGCGGGCAAGTCGGAGACGAAAATCGTGCTGAAAGCGGCGGCCGATGCCGCGGTCGTTGCGCGGCCGATTACTCTGCGCGGAAAGACAAACATCGCCGAACAGATCGTGGACCGACCGGGATCGGCTCTTGCCGCCGGAAATCTGTCGCCGCGCAAGCCGGAAGACTTGCGTGTAGCCCGATCGATGCTTGCCATGACCATGCCCGCCCCGTTTGAAATCCATGTCGTCGACCGCGAACGCCAGCATGATGTGCATCGCGGCACAACGTTCCTGGCCGAATTGGAGATCGAACGCAAGGCCGGCTTCCAGGGCGAACTGCGGCTGGAAATGTCCGCCCAGCAGGACCGGTATCGCCAGGGGACGCGGGGACCGATCGTGCTCGTTCCGCCGGGAGACAACAAGGCGGTCTATCCCTGCTTCCTGCCCGAATGGCTGGGGACCGACTTGACGCGGCGGATCGTGATCCATGGCGTCGGCGTGGTGAACGACCCGCGCGGTACACCGCGGCACCTTACCCGTGCCGCCGGATCGCGAATCACGATGATCATGGAAGGCGCCTTGTTGAAACTCAACGTACCGGGCACGGAATTCGTCACCGTTCCCGGCACGGCGATCGAATTTCCCGTAGTTGTGTCGCGCTCGGCAAAACTTCCCTTGCCGGTGTTGATTGCGTTGGACGTTCCGGAGGAGTTGGAAGGGCTGATGCGTGCCGAACCGTTGGAACTTGGGCCGGGTGACGATCGTGGTCTCCTGCGGATCGCCACGTCCGACGATCCGCGATTGGTTGGTCCCTGGTCGTTGCGAATCGTCGCCACAGCCCTGCAGGATGGCAAGTGGCCCGTCGTTTCCGAGTCGGCGGTGTCGGTGAATTACCAGCGCTGACAGGATGTTCAAGGAAAAGGAAAAATGATGTTCAAGCTGCGGGCAGCGCCTGCGTTAGGGCGCGGGATCCTGGTCATACTGGCCGTCTTTGCCGTTACTGCTTCCGGCCGAGCGGTCGAGCGAAACCTGTTTCCCGCGGAACTGGTGGAGTTCCCCCAGCCCGAACCCGGTTTGCCGGTTTTCGCGGCCGCCGCAGCGCCTGCCTGGGACCAACGCATTCGCGAACGGGGTTGGATCCTGTTCGATCGCCAGGCTCCGCCCGATCAGCCGGCCTGGCGATTGTGGTACACCGGCTACGACGGAACCCCGACGGGTTTGCGCCGGCTGGGCCTGGCAACGTCAAACGACGGATTGCATTGGACGCGACACCCTGACAATCCGCTCTCCGGAGAGCACTGGGTCGAAGACATGATGATCGTGCCGCACGCCGGTACGTTGCACATGTTCGCCGAGGGCCGTGACGATCAAGCTCACTTGCTTACTTCGACCGATGGCATCCGTTGGACGCGCGTGGGCGCTTTGGATGTGCGGATGTGCGATGGAACGCCGATCGCCGCAGGACCGTATGGAACGCCGACCGTCTGGTTGGAGGACGGCGTCTGGAACTTGTTTTATGAACGGCGCGATGCCGGCATCTGGCTGGCCCGTTCCGCCGATCTGAAGGTCTGGCGCAATGTCCAGGATGCGCCCGTGATCGTGCCAGGTCCGGCGGAATACGATCGGGATCTGGTGGCAATGAATCAGGTGATTCGGCATTCCGGGAGGTATTTCGCCTACTATCACGGTTCAAAAAGCGGAACGCGGCTCTGGTCGACGGCGATCGCCACTTCGACCGATCTCGTTCATTGGTCGAAGTACGAAGGCAATCCTTTGCGGCCTGTGGACGAAAACAAGTCCAGTGGCATTGTAGTCCATGACGGCCAGCGTTTTCGGCTCTACACCATGCACAATCAGGTCCATGTCCATCTGGGAAAGCCAGTCGTTCTCGACCCGCCTTAGCGTGAATCATGCCGCTTGTCGAAGTTCCTTTGCGTCGCAGCGACGCGCCCTTGCCGGCGGAGATTCTGCAGTTTCTCAAGGCGGCGAGCGAGCGCATTGATTCCTATCAGGAAGCGTGCCCTGTTCCAGGCTTTGTCCCGAGCGGTTTCGAGGAAGTCTACCGTGTGCTGCGGGCGATGATGGACGATGAGCCGGGACAGCAAACGAAGTTCTGTGAATGGGGCAGTGGCTTCGGCGTCGTCGCCAGTATTGCGTCGGAACTTGGTTTCCAAGCCTGCGGGATCGAAATCGAAGTCGAACTGGTCGAGCAGGCGCAATCGCTGGCCCGCGACTTTTCCATCGATGTTCATTTCCACCAGGGCAGCTTCATTCCACCTGGCGGCGAACGATTCGCCGAACGGGCGTATGTCGATTCGGTGGATGGCATCGCCTGGCTCACAACCGATGCCCAATCCGATCTTCGGGAACGCGAGCTCTCGCCCGCCGAGTTCGACGTGATTTTCGCTTATCCCTGGCCGGACGAGGAGCGAGCGATCGAGTTGCTGTTTCTGCGGTTTGCCGCGGACGGTGCTCTGCTGATCACGCATCACGCCAATGCCGAGGTACGGGTGCGCCGCAAGGTCGCCTGAGGGAATTCGTCAATCGACCGAGCAATGAAGGAGTCAAAGTGAAGATCACGCGAATCGAGACGATTCCGGTGCGGGTGCCGCTGAAGCCCGGACTTACGACCCGGACTGCGCATGGAATTCATGCCACCTCGGACTATCTGATTGTGCGGGTTCACACCGACGAGGGACTGGTCGGGTTGGGCGAGGCAACCGTCGCGCCGCGCTGGAGCGGCGAAACCAGCGCTGGTTGCCGCGGACTGATCCAGGAGTTGCTCGAACCGGCCTTGATCGGACTCGACCCGGGACAGATCACGCAAATTCGCCAGATGATGGACCGCGTGGTCAAGCGGAACCCGTTTACCAAAGCCGGCCTGGAGATGGCCTGTTGGGACCTGCTGGGCAAGTCGCTGTCGGTGCCGCTATGCCGGCTGCTCGGTGGACCCGTGCGCGCCCGGATGCCGATCAAGCTGGTGGTGGGTGCATTTGAGCGGGCCGACGTGGTGCGGCTGACAGAGCTGTTCCTGGCCATGGGCGTGGAGTGTCTCAAGGTCAAGACCGGCGTCGATCCGGCCACGGACGTGGCGCGCGTCGCCACCGTGCGCGAACTGGCGGGTCCCCGCATGCCGATTACCATCGATTCGAATTGCGGTTGGAGTTTCAGCGACGCGCGATCGACCTTGCTTCGTCTGGCGGAATACAACATTCTCTGCGCGGAACAACCGATCGCCGCGGACGACCCTTCCGCCTTGGCGGCGCTGCGATCGTCCGTCGCCGTTCCCTTGATGGCGGATGAAAGCCTGTTTACTTTGGCCGATGCCTGGAATCTTGCATCGTTGCGGGCCGTCGACATTTTCAGTATTTATCCGGGCAAACATGGCGGGATCGCCGCCACGATGGAGATCGCGGCCCTGGCGAAGAGTGCCGGGATCGACTGCGCGATCGGAAGCAATCTGGAACTTGGAGTTGGTACGGCCGCCATGCTGCATCTGGCCGCCGCATTACCGGTCGTCAACAGCGAAAAATTCCCCGCCGACCTGATCGGCCCCTTGTATCACGAAGCCGATCTGCTGACCGAACCGCTGCAACTCGGCCCTCCGGCGGCCCACTGCCCCGACGGGCCAGGACTGGGCGTGCAGTTGGACGAGCAGCAGTTGGCCCGCTATCGAATCGGCTGAGAGGGCGGCTCCAGGCTGCGCAGGAATTCGGCACAACGCCGGGCGAATTGCCCCGCGGCTTCCGTCGTTTCGATGCCCTGCGCCTGATGGATCGTTACAAATCCATGATAGCCGACTTCGTCCAGCCCATGCACGACCGACGGCCAGTCGATACCATCCATGCTCCAGAGATCGAGATGCTGAAATCGAACCTCGCCGCGGCAGTAGGTTGGCAGGGAAACGGGACCGGCAGGATCGAGCCGGTGGTTCTGCAGATAGACATTCCAGAGATAGGGCCGCAGCGCGCGGAGAGTAGCAGCGCCATACGACTGCCCGCAGAGCAGCAGGTTGGCCGGTTCATAGATCAGGCCGAAATTGGGATGGTCGATACGTCGCAGGACGTCCAGCATCCCTTGCACTTCCTCAAACAGCGTTGCGGTGTGACATTGATGCACGAGTCTTACTCCGCGCCGCGCGGCGATCTCGGCCGCGGCTCGGGCCGCGGAAATGTCTTCCTCCACCTTGAGGCAGACGCGCAGCAGATCGCAGCCCAGCTCCTGGGCGACATCAAGACTCGGTTCGATCCGGCGAAGACTGCTTGGGCCCTGCGGATTGTTCAGCGGCACGTCAAAATCAGCCGTGACCATCGATACCGACAACCCGGACTGCTCGACGAGCCGGCGGATCTCGCGCAGTCGTTGAGGCGTGGTATCGATCCCAGCTGCGCTGGCGCGCATGCAGACCGCCGCATAACCGTTATTCCTGGCAATCTCCAAAAAATCCTCGAAAGCAAATGCCAGCCGCGTCTTACAGACCGACTCGATGACGCGCACGGACAGCGAGAGTTTCATAGCGTCGTTTCCTTGGCCACCTTTTTGGGCTCGGCAAAGGCTACAATGTTAGCATGATCACTTGGGTGGAACGGGTTACTTTATGGCTGAAGCGGGTTGTCACGCAACCGCTGCAGGAGCTTGACCGCTGGCAACGGGCCACGCGGGGGGCGTACGATCTGGCTCGCTTCGGCGCCCGGCAACTGCAGCACGATCGGGCTCCCGAGATGGCGGCCGCGCTGGCGTTCCGCACGCTGTTCGGGTTGCTGCCGGTCCTGGTCGTCACGTCGGTGCTGGTCAAGGCACTGGACATGCAGCAGAACTTCCTCGAGCCGCTGAATCGCCTGTTCGAGTTCTGGGGATTGGGCAATGTTCGGATCCTGCTTCCCTCGGCGCCCGAAGGCCAGACGATTACGCTCGCGAATTGGCTCAATGAACTGATGCGCCAGGCCGAGAACGTCAACGTGGCCGCAATCGGCTGGATCGGCGTGGGCCTGACAGTCTACGCTGCGATCAGCCTGGTGGTTACGATCGAGGAGTGTTTCAACGTCATCTACCGAGCTCCCCAGGGACGGCGCTGGACGCGTCGTGTTCCCCTGTACTGGTTTCTGCTCACGATCAGCCCGTTAATCGTGGTGTTCGGAGCTTACCTCAATGGGCGCGTCGAGCAGCTGCTCGATCGACTCGAAGGGACGGCATGGCTGTCGGTTCCGGTAAGCTTCTGCTGGAGCGTGGCGGTGATCTGGGTCTTGATGTTCGTTGTCTACATGCTTTTCCCAAACACGGTGGTCCACGCGCGGGCTGCCTTGATCGGCTCCTTGGTCTCCGCCCTGCTGCTGGAGTTCGGCAAGCGGTCGCTTGGCTTCTATTTGCAGAACGCGCTGTCGATCAATCAGCTATACGGTTCCTTGGGCCTGATCCCGCTGTTCATGTTCTGGGTCTATCTGATGTGGTTGGCGGTGCTGTTTGGATTGCAGGTAAGCGCCACGCTGCAGCATCTGCATGGCCGTCAGCTTGCCGAATACGAGCAGCAGTGTCGCGAGTCGGCGATGAATGATCCCAGTATCGTGCTGGTGCTCATGCAGCAGATTGGCCGCCGCTTTCAACTCGGGCAAACGACACCTGTCTCGGGGCTGGTACGGCTCACGAATCTCTCGGAGCCGGTTGTGGAAAAGCTGGTGGAGGCATTGATCCAGGGCGAGTTGATTCACCGGGTCGCGTCTGCCGAATCGCACGTGGCGCTCTGTTGTCCACCCGAGTCGATCCCGCTGTCTCGCCTGCTGAAAATCGCTTTCCAACTCGTGGAACGCGACGGAGACACCGCCGCTGCTCGAGCGATCGTTGAACGATTTCGCATGGCGCAGATCTCAGCCGCCGAGGACCGTTCATTGCTCGATCTGCTGCGCGACGATTCAAGGCAGGTCGGCGAATCAATGCATGCGCACGCCGTGCCCGCCCCGTAATTCGTGATCGCCGGAACCATGGCGTGAAAAATGGGCTAAGACGACGCGCCCTGCCGAGCTTGTTCGGCGATATCGAGTCCGACCAGTTTGTTCCAGCCGGCAAGCAATCTCGCATACATCGGCCCGGGAACGCCTCCGCGCAGCGGGTGACCGTTGACGCGGCTGACCGGCAGTATGCAGGGCGAGGTGCTGGTCAGGAAGGCCTCGTCGGCATCGATCAGATCCTGCAGGGTCAGATCACGATAGGTGAAAGAGATCGCGATCGTTTGTGCGAGTTCTTCCAGCACGGCGACACTGATTCCCGGCAGTATTTTTCGCAAGGGAGGCGAAATCAGTCCTTCCGTCGTCCGAAAGATCACCAGATTGGCTGTGGAGGCCTCGGTGACGCAACCCTGTTGGTCGAGCATCAACGCTCGCGCGCCGGCCTCGATCCGCTGAGCCTCGCGATCGGCCAGATAATAGTGCATGCGGCTTCGGCATTTCAGCGCGGTTGGCCAGCATTCGGATGGCACCTGCATCACCGAGGTTGTGACCAGCGCTTGACCGATGCGGAACTTCTCCGCCCACAGACGGAACGCGAGCCGGTAAGTATGCAGGCAGACCGTCGGAGTGCGACTGGAGTCGGGCGGCGCAAAAGCCGCATAGGGGCCGGGGGTCAACAAAATCGCAAGCCCCAGATCGCCAGCCGGACCGGCCAAGGGCAGATTGTGCTCGATCAGCTGCCGGGCAATCTCGGCAAGCCGCGCGCTGCTATGCGGCGAATGGATCCCAACCATCATCAACGACTGTTCCAACCGCTGCAGATGTTCCTCCAATCGAAACAGCCGACCTCCAAACGTGCGCAACTGTTCCGACACGGTCACGCCCTGAACGAAGCCGGCATCATGCAGAGCAATCGCCGCGTCACGGTAAGGCAGGAAACGATCGTTGAGAAACGCGAGAGGTTGTTCCGACATTTGCCCCGATCCGTTCTGGCAGGGAAGTTGCTTTAAACTAAAACCTGATTATTCAGGAAATCACGGCCGAGACCAGGGTGTGGCGGCCAGGCAGTAGCACCGGCGGGCGGATCTGTTATCCTGGGGCGGAACGCGAACAATGGCGGCAAGGCGGTCTTCTCAGTCTTTTCAGCGGTGCGGGAGCAGGCATGGTTCCGATTCAATGCAGAGCATGGTTGGCCTCGGTCGTACTATTCGTTGGGCCGTTGAACGCCGAGGAAAAGCCGGTTCAGCGCGAGAAGCCCAATCTGCTGGCGAAGGAGACCAGCCCGTACCTGCTGATGCACGCTCACAATCCGGTCGACTGGTATCCCTGGGGCGACGACGCACTGGCCAAAGCCAAACGCGAAGGAAAGATTATTTTCCTCTCCGTTGGCTATTCAAGTTGCCACTGGTGTCATGTGATGGAACGGGAGTCGTTTCTTGACAAGGAGATCGCCGAATACCTGAACGAGCATTTCGTATGCATCAAGGTTGACCGCGAGGAGCGACCGGAGATCGACGCCATCTACATGACGTCGCTGCATGTCTTCAATCAGCTTTCCAAGAACGGTCGCGGGGGTGGCTGGCCGCTTTCGATGTTCCTGACGCCCGAGGCCGAGCCGTTTTTTGGCGGCACCTATATTCCGGCTCGCGACGGGGACCGGGGAATCTCGACCGGGTTCCTGACGTTGCTGAAGAAGGTTCAGGATGTCTGGACCATGCAGCCGGCGAACATTCGCGACGACGCCCGAACATTGACGAAATATGTGAAGATCGAGCTGGAGAATCAGCGGCCGGGTCTGTTGGTGAAGTTGACGCCCGAACTGATCGACAACCTGCAACAGGTTCTCACGGAGGAATTTGACGAAAAGCACGGCGGATTCGGCTACGTCGCCAGCAATCCGTTTCGGCCCAAGTTCCCGGAACCGTCCAATCTGTTGTTTCTGCTGGACCTAGCGCGCCGTGCCAAGGCGGCCGGAGAATCGGGTGAGCCGGCGATTTCACAGCTGACGGTAACGCTGGACCATCTGGCGATGGGCGGAATACGCGACCATCTGGCGGGCGGGTTCCACCGCTACAGCGTCGACCGATTCTGGCGAATCCCGCACTTCGAAAAGATGCTGTACGACAACGGGCAGCTGGCATCGGTCTACGCCGAGGCGGCATCGATCACCGATCGGGAGGATTACCGCCGCATCGCCCGCGAAATTGCCGACTTCGTGATCGACAACATGAAGTCACCCGAGGGGGGATTCTATTCGGCCATGGACGCTGAGTCGGAGAACGAGGAGGGCAAGTACTATCGCTGGACGCGCGCCGAAGTGGAATCGGCGATCGGCGACGAGACACTGCGGTCACTGTTCATGTCGATCTACGGTCTGGATCGGGACCCCAATTTTGAAGAAGAGTATTATGTTCCGCAGCTTGCCGAGCCGTTGATCGAGACGGCGGTGGCCCGCGGCGTCCCGTTCGCGGAGCTCGACGAGCAGCTGTCGCGGGCGCGGAAATTGCTGTTGGCGGTCCGGGCGAAACGAACGCCGCCTTTGACCGATACCAAGATTCTCGCCGGCTGGAACGGGTTGATGATCCGTGGCCTGGCCGATTGCGGGCGGATCCTGAAAGAGCCGCGCTATCTGCGGGCTGCCGAGGCTTGCGCGGAATTTCTGCTGGCGCGGATGACAACTCCCGACGGACGTCTGTTTCGCACCTACGGCCAGGGATCAGCGAAATTGAATGCCTACGTCGGCGACTACGCCTTCGTCATTGACGGTCTGATTGGCCTGCATCGCGCGTCCGGTGACGGGCGCTGGCTGGCCCGTGCCGAGAAGCTGATGGAATCACAAATCGAGTTGTTCTGGGACGACGCGTCGGGTGGCTTTTTCTTCACATCCCATGACCACGAATCGCTACTCGCCCGGGCCAAAGAAATCTCGGATTCCGCCGAGCCGGCCGGCAATTCCGTGTCCGCTCAGAACCTGCTCTACCTGGCGTCAGCGCTGTCACGGGATACGTATCGGCAGAAAGCCGAACGGACGATCATGCTGGGAGCTCGGTTGCTGGCCCAATCACCCGCCGCCGTCCCGCGGCTGGCCACCGCTGTCTCGGAGCTGCTTGCCACCCCAAGCGGCGACGAGAAATAACGCCCAGCCGATTGCAATCTCGCGACCATGGTTCGACAATTACGAGTGCCGAATCACCGCAGGGGGAATCCGATCCATGCAAATGCAGCGAATCATGATCGCCGTTGGGCTGATTCTCGTCTGCGGAGCGTCAACTGTTGCTCGCCAGCCGAACCTGCTGGTCATCGTCGCCGACGATCTGGGGTACGCCGACCTGGGCGCGTACGGCGGAACGGAGATCCCGACACCGCATATCGATTCGCTGGCGCGCAACGGTGTTCGCTGCACCAACGCTTATGTTTCGGGGCCGTACTGCAGCCCGACTCGTGCCGGCCTGCTGACGGGACGCTACCAGCAGCGATTCGGGCATGAGTTCAACCCGGGGCCGCCGAACGAAAACAATTCCCATGTCGGACTGTCGACGCGCGAATTGACCATTGCCGATCGAATGCGTGCCGCCGGCTACTTGACCAGCCTGATCGGCAAATGGCATCTCGGGTACACCGACGAGTTTCATCCGTTGAATCGCGGATTCCAGTCGTTCTTCGGTTTCCTGGAGGGAGCGCATCCCTACTTTCCCGATCGGCAAGGAAAACGCCTGCTGATGCGCGGGCACAAGGAAGTTGCCGAGTCGACTTATTTGACGAGCGCACTGGCGCGGGAAGCCGTCCAGTATGTTCGAGATCACCATCAGGAGCCGTTTTTTCTTTACCTGGCGTTCAACGCGGTCCATCTGCCGTTGCAGGCGCCGCCGGAACTTGTCCAGCGATTCGAATCGATCTCGAATCCCCGCCGCCGAACCTATGCCGCGATGTTGGCGGCCATGGACGAAGCGATCGGAAATGTGCTCGACCAGCTGCGCCAGTCCGGAATTGAAGACGACACGTTGATTGTGTTCCTCAGCGACAATGGCGGTCCGGCCGCCAACGCTTCGAACAATGGGCCGCTGCGCGGGCACAAGGCGACGACCTGGGAGGGTGGAATTCGCGTCCCGTTCATCGTGCAGTGGAAGGGCACATTGCCTGCGAGCAAGGTCTATGACGCACCGTTGATCCAGCTCGATCTGCTGCCGACCGCTTTGGCGGCCGCCGGCGAGGAAGCGACGCCCGACATGAAGCTGGACGGCGTCAATCTATTGCCGTACTTGAAAGGCGAAACCGATGCCGTTCCCCACCGTCACCTCTACTGGCGGTTTGGGCCGCAGATGGCGATCCGCGCCGACAACTGGAAGTTGGTGCGTGGCCGTGGTGAAAACAAGCAGTTACTGTTCGACCTGGACCGGGACCCGGGCGAACGAAACGATCTCGCCGAACAACATCCCGAGAAAGTCGTCGAATTGCGGACGCTCTGGAACCAATGGAATCTTGAACTCGTCAAGCCTGCCTGGAATGCCCCGCAGGCGGAACCTGAAGTCCCCTGAGTCGCTCTGGAACTCGGATGCCGTTGTCGTCCGGATCGGTGGATTACGGGGTGCCGCTCGTGCCGCTCGTGCCGCTCGTGCCGCTCCTGGGTTTGAATGACTCATCCTTGGCGAAGAACATCATATGCTGCCACGGCAGCCCGTCGTGCTCCTTCGCCAGTTTGAAGCCGTTGGCTTTCAACTCTCGAATCACTTGGGCGCGCGTCATCTTATGTTCCGGCTTGATCGGCACATTGGGATCCTCGGCGCGGAATTCCACCAGCAGCAGCAGGCCCTTGGGCGCCAACGCTTCCCGCATGCGGGCCAGCATCTGCTCCGGATACGAAAACTCGTGATAGACATCGACACAGAGAATCAGGTCCATCGTGCCTTTGGGCAACCGCGGGTCGATTTCCGAACCCAAGATCGGCGAGAAGTTGCTCAGGCCCTCCTTATCGGCCCGCTGGTTCAACATCACGAGCATTTCGGGCTGGATATCGACGGCATAGACATGCCCTTCGCCGCCGACCATGCGCGCGATCGGCAGTGTGTAAAAACCGTTTCCGCAGCCCATGTCGCAGACCTTCTGGCCCTGACGGAGCCCCATGTTGGCCAGCACCATCGTGCAGCGCTCTTCCTGCTCCCGTTCGTTGCGGATCAGCCATTCGGCGCCGGTGTAGTGCATCGTCACGGCAATCGTGCGCCCCATGTAGACCTTCAGCGGCTCGGGGCGGCCGCGTGGCGGCCCGCCCGACGGATCCTGGGCGGCCGTTGTCGACAGCACCATGAGCAACAAGATGCCGGCGATTTGTGGAGCGGCGTGCCTCGCGCAGAGAGCGCCAAGGCGGGTCGCGGAGTGCTTTGGAATTCGAGCGGCCAATCGGTTCAGCGGCATGGTCAACGATCCTCCGGGAATGCGGACTACTTTGGCTGCTGCATTCTACCGACTGCAGCATGCTGCGTCGAATCACAACCCAGAACTGGGCTGAGGCTGGGGCAAGTTGTCCCTGCCACTAAGCAAGATGCCCTGGACCTTTGCCGTGGCTGGGGCAACTTGCCCCAACCGACCCGCCCCAATCAGATCAACGTGACTGGGGCATCTTGCCCCAGCCGACCTGCCCCAATCAGATCAGGCTTTCCAGCAGCAGCCGCAGCTTGCGCAGTTCGCCCGGATGGTCGACTTCGGGCATCTCGGTGATATTCACGCACAGAGCCCTTTTGTACTTGAACTTGCGCAGCTGGGAGATCAACCGGCCGTATTCCACTTCTCCCTGGCCCACGCGGACCTGCAGCTGCTTTTTGCTCGTGTCGCGCAAATGCGTGTGGTACGTGTACTTCATCAGTTTGTCGACGTTCTTGTTCCGCTGCGCGCCGCAGATATAGTGGCTGGGATCGAACGTCACGCCCAATCCGGCAACGTTATCGCACAAGACAACGACGGTATCCGGGTCTTCCGAAAGGCGACCGATCTGGCTGCGGATACTGACGCGAGCGCCGGCATGTGTGGCGATTGCCACCAGCCGCCGCAGGTGTTCGACCTCTTCGTTGAACGGCGTGCCGAGTTCCGCCGACGGCACCGTAATCTGAACTACCTTGGTGGCTTTCGCCAGTTTGCAGCAGGCCGTGAATTGCTCGTAATGCTCCTCGCCGGTCGCGGCGATCTCGACGCTATAGGCTACCAGGTCAAGCCGATGGGTGTGGCGGCAGAGCGTGACCGCCTTTTTCAAGTCGCTCATTACCTCGGACGGCTTGAGCTGACCGCCACCCTCGTGGATCGCAATCTCCACACTGGCGAACTCGAGTTCCACCAGCTTTTCCAGGGCCGGTACAAGCGGCAGACTCCCAAAACACTCCGTTGTCGCGGCAACGAACACTCGACTCCTCCTGTGGTAAGATGCAACGGGACGGAAGATGGCTGGATTATCTCAATCGAGGCACCGTTCCGCAGCCGCGTAGCTTAGCGGCAGGACGCGGTTCCATGCAAGGTCGAGCGGGCTGAAGTTCCAGCGCGCTGGCGGAGCACGACTTCAGACCGTAAAATGGGGCGTCCAATGCCAATTTATGCGCCTCGCAGGAGTCAGCGATGAATCAGTCCTCTCCGGAACCGATATCCGCCGCGGCCAGTCCGCAGTCCCTTCCGCCGGTTCGAGCGATGCCGGCCTCGATGCAAACGTCCGCGCCGCCGGGCGCAAATCGTCCCATCGTCGTGTATGCCGTCGGTACGTTCCAACGTTGGATGGGGCGCCTGGGCTGGGTCGGTTTTCTCGGTTGTTTGCTGATCATATTGGTGCAATGGGCTTCCCTGGCCCAGTATTTCGACACCACCGGCGGGATCTACGAGTCGTTCCATTCGGGATCGACTGCGTCGGCGGAAAAGGTCGCGATTATCGACATTTCGGGTGTCATCGTCGACGGCGACGGGTTTGTGAAGCGGCAGATCGAGCGCATCGAGGCCGATGAGGCAGTGCGGGCGATCGTGCTACGCGTCAACTCGCCCGGCGGCACCGTCACCGGCTCGGACTACATCCACCACTATCTGACCAAACTGCGAGAAAAGAAGCCGCAGATTCCCTTGGTGGTCAGTATGGGCAGCCTTGCTGCCAGTGGCGGCTACTACGTCGCGATGGCCGTCGGCCATCAGGAAAAAGTCATCTTTGCCGAGCCGACCTGCACGACGGGGTCGATTGGCGTGATCATTCCGCATTACGATGTCAGCAAGCTGATGGAACGGTTCGACGTCCGTGACGATTCAATCAGCAGTCACCCTCGCAAGCAGATGCTGAGCATGACACGGCCGCTGAGCAACGAGGAACGGCAACTCGTACAATCGTATGTGGACGAGTCGTACGAGCGGTTCTTGGAGATCGTGCGCGGTGGTCGCAAGGCTTTCGCCGAAAACCCGGAGGCACTCAAGACGCTCGCGACCGGCGAGATCTTCTCGGCGGTCCAGGCCAAGAAGCATGGATTGGTCGACGAGATCGGCTTCCTGGACGATGCGATCGAACGGGTCTGTGAAATGGCGAATCTCGACGCCAAACAGGTGCGCGTCGTGCGATTCCGGCGCCCCGAACCGCTGCTGGCGATCCCCGGACTTGCTCAGGCGCCAGAGTCGCGATCGGAACTGGCGGCGCTGCTCGAGTTGAGCACGCCCCGGGCATACTACCTGGCGACTTCATTGCCCACCTTGATTACCAGCCGACGAGCGGACTGAAACGGCCATGTTGCGACTGCAATCCGATTCCTCGGACCGCTGGCTGGCGCAGGTCGACAGCGCGCTCGACCTGATCCTGATCGACCACGCGCATTGCGAGAAAAAAGCGGCCGGCACGGCGATGAATTTGATGTTTTCGTACATCGAGAACGAGGATCTCTGCCGGGAAATGACGCGGATCGTCAACGAGGAACTGGAACATTTCCATTTGGTGCTGGAGATGCTGCGGCAGCGCGGCATCCGCTTTCGCCGCATTCCGCCCAGTTCGTACGGACGCAAGTTGAACGAGCTGGTGCGCAAACTGGAACCGGCGCGCGCGGTGGACCGGCTGCTGGTTGCCAGCCTGATCGAAGCCCGCTCCTGTGAGCGATTTCGATTGCTGAGCGAACGCGTCACGGACGCGGCGCTGGCGGAGTTCTACGCCAGCCTGTTCGAATCGGAAGCACGGCACCATTCCACCTACGTCCGACTTGCCGGGTATTACGCGGAGCCAGCGGACATCGACCGCCGACTCGGCGAGTTGTCGCAGGCCGAGTCCCGAATTATTGAGGAAGGCGACCCGCTGCCTCGCATGCACAGTTGAAACGACAGCGGCTGCGCGGACCGCCATCGCCGTTAGCCGTCCGCGCGCCGCGAATTCACGGAATTCCCATGACCAGACGACTGCCCGCGATCGGCACGCCACTCGACGAGCTGGATACTCCCTGCCTGGTGATCGACCGGGATGCGCTGGACCGCAACATCGGCCGCATTGCCGATTTTCTCAGGGAGCGTGGCGTGCGATGGCGTCCGCATTTCAAGAGCTACAAGTCGGTCGAACTAGTCCGCCGAGTCCTCGCGGCCGGCGCCATGGGCGTTACCTGCGCCAAGTTGGGAGAAGCGGAAGTGCTGGCGGACCACGGCATTCGCGATCTGCTGATCGTAAGTCCTCTGGCGGGTCGGGCGAAGATCGAGCGACTCGTGGAACTCCGCCGGCGAGCCGATCCGATCGTGGTCGTCGATCATGTCGATCATATCGTCGCCCTCGGAAACGCCGCAACGCGCGGCGACGAGCCGATTCGCGTGGTGATTGAAATCGACCTGGGGCTGCAACGATGCGGGGTGCCGCCGGGGATGATGGCGGTGGAGCTCGCGCGGCGGATCGGCCAGACGCCAGGGCTGCAATTCGAGGGACTGATGGGCTGGGAAGGCCATCTGCTGACCGTCGCCGACCCGGAGGAAAAGAAACGCCGCATTGCCGAGGCGTTGCTTGGGCTGACGCATACAAAAGAATTGCTCACGAAAGACGGTATTGCATGCCCAACGATCAGCGCCGGAGGCACCGGTTCTTTTCAGGTAACCGCCGACTTGGGGGTCGCCACGGAGATCGAGGCCGGTGGCGGCGTCCTGATGGACCTGTTTTACCGCGACAAATGCGGCGTGCAGGGGCTCGAAATCGCGTTGACGGTGCTGGCAACCGTCATCAGTCGCCCTTGTCCCGAGCGGGCCGTGATCGATGCCGGCCGCAAGACACTCAGCCCAGACCTGCAGCTGCCCGCCGTCGCAGGCCGAGACGATCTGGCGGTCCAGTGGCTGTCGGCCGAGCATGGTGTCCTGCGCGTCGCGCAGCCCCCGGGCCCGTCCATCGGCGATGTCGTGCGGTTAATCCCAGGTTACGGCGACTGGACCACGATGCTGCACGACCACTATTTCGTCGGCCAGGAGGGCCGATTGGTCGAAATCTGGCCGTTACAGGCCCGCGGACGCCTGGATTGAGCAAAAATGCTGGGGAATTCCCGGGTTCCCCCGCAGTTTGACCTATCGCTCAACCGAACTGGTAACTACATTGGCACGTTTCCCCGCGGCGAATCGCTCGCTTCCATGGGGCTTTCAAGAACAAATCAGAACAGAACAGAGCAGGGAGTCTACAATGAGTTCGTATCGAATTGTCTGGGAGGATGAAGCGAAAGCTCGCGAAATTGAGCTGTTTGCCGATTATGCGTACGAGGCGGGAGTGGTTGAAGTGCGGAGTGTTTATGCTCGGCGCGTGACCTTCTACGATCCGGAATCGCGTAAGCCGGTTCGCGTTGTTGCGGTCCATACCCGCAGCGGCAGCGAACTGCTGGTAAGGCAATACCTGGCCGCCCGCGAGGAAGCGATCACCATCGCCGAGGAAATCCGCTCGCAATTGGATCAGCGCGATTCCGACATCGCCGCCCAAGTGGCCGAATAGGCCACGCCCAATCCGTTCTACCCCTCCGCCTCGGCAACCTTGTCGAGGCTTTTTTTTTGCGTGTCGTGGCTGGCGCATCTTGCCCCGGCCTGGAAACTCCGGGCCTGTCACCTGCCGTGGCTGGGGCTTCCAGCGCTTCCAGCCGCAGCCGAATCCAGGCACAGCGTCCGATCTGAGGTGACGAATGACAACGTGGGCCGCGCAACTGGTTGGAACAGAGCTAAATCTCTCATCAGCTGAACCTCAGGATCGCTCGGCAGCCGCCGATCGGGCAAGACTGCAACGAGTTGCCGAGCGTCGTTCGCGGGTGCAGATTCTCTGCCACCGCGGCGCCGGCGAACTCTTTCACGAAAATACACTCGAAGCCTATCGTGCGAGCCTGGAACTCGGCGCGGACGGGAATGAAATCGACATTCGCGCAACCAGCGACGGAGTGCTGGTCTGCTTCCACGACGATATGCTCGACCGACTGCTCTGGGGATTCGGGGATGTTGAATCGCTTCCCTGGGATGCGTTGCGGCGGCTGCCCTTCCGCAATCCGGGCCGGTTGGCGGCCGATTGCCGGATTCCCACTCTGGAGGAGGTGCTCGCGCTGCATCGCCAGCACGCCGGTCTGCTGCACCTGGACATCAAACGGCCGGGACTCGAACAACCGATCATCGAACTGCTCGATCGTTTGCAGATGTGGGAACATGTCGTGCACTGTAATCGCGATCACAGCGAGCGGATCCTCGCCGACCCGCGCCTTCGCCTCGGGCGATATAAGGGCAGCCTCTACCAGGACCGGGCCGAGGTCTTTCCCGACGCGATACGAGCGATGCTGGAAAAGCCCGGTGACAGCCTGATCGTTGACGATCCACGCGGCGTAATGCGTGTGCTCGGACGCCAACAAGGACCAGTGATCAGCCGACCGATAAAGCCACACGCCGAAGGCGCACGCGACCTTGACGCCACTCGGCTGGAGCCCGAGGAAATTGTCCGTGGCTTGCGCGATGCCGCCGACTGGAACAAGCCGGGCGCTCCGGACAGCGACGAGCAGCGCGCCGCGCACATTGTGCGTCGGGCTCGCCTGGCAGATGAAGTGCTCCGCCATCGCACAGTCACCAAGGAGATCCGTGAAGCGCTTTCCGAGCGTGTCCGCAATCGCAGTCTGCATCGGCACTGGTTGGTGCATGGTCTGGACGGCGCGATTGCCTTACGCAGCCTCCTTCAGTTGCGAATGCCAGACGCCGTGGAGATCGCTCGAGCGGCACTTTGGCGCGATGATCCCGCACTCGAACCCGTCGTCAATCGACAATTCCAGAATCCCCGTGCCTGGACCGATTTTCGGCTCAAGATGGTCGTCTTTCCGGCACTCGCCGAATGCCCGGGAGCGCCAAGCGAATTGCTCTGCCGCGACTATCTGGCTCTATCGGATCGCGACGCCACGCAACTCGGCCCAGCGCTCTTCGAGGACGCCGCGCGCGCGTTGCTCGCAATCAGCCCCAACACGACTACCGCGCAAGAACTGCTGCGACACCGACTGCCTGCGGTCCGCGGACGAACCATCCTGGACTGCCTGGCGCGGATCGACGAGCCATGGACAAAATCGGCGCTGCAAGCCGACGCTCCCTTCGCCCTCGATTATGTTGTCCGCTGGGACGAGTAGCGGGGAACGGGGAAAGGGGAACGGGGAACGGCAGCCGTGGCTGGGGCATCTTGCCCCAGCCGACGTAGGCAGCCGTGGCTGGGGCATCTTGCCCCAGCCGACGTAGGCAGCCATGGGCTGGGGCATCCGGCAACCGTGGCTGGGGCATCCGGCAACCGTGGCTGGGGCATCCGGCAGCCGTGGCTGGGGCATCTTGCCCCAGCCGACGCAGGCGGTCGTAGGATGGGCTGATAAGAAGGCGGCGAACTTACAGGATTGAGGCGCAAACGATGAGAGTTGCCGTTGCGCGCAACGAACCTGCCTTCCCCTCACCCCCCCGCCCCTCTCCCCATGCAACCGTGGAATACACGGTCGCATGGGGCGAGGGGAGCCGAGGGATTCAGATGGGGGTGAGCAACAGATTTGGTCTGGTCAAGAACTCGAATTATTATCAGCCCGCCCTTCACCCCCGTCACCTCTCCCAGGAATACCTGGGAGTTCTGGTGGGCCTCGGAGTACCTCGACCCACCCTACAGACTCTCGGAATCCGATCGCGCGAAAACGGCATCTCGCGCGCAACACGTTTCCCACCGATCAATGAAGACGTTTTATCAGCCCAGGGAACGGGGAACCGTTGAGATCAAAACTGGTGCTGGTTGCGCAACCAGAGAATCTGTCCAATATGGTGGCGTCCGTGCCAGGCGTAGTAGCCCAGGGCGACGTCGAGCGATAGCGACTCGCCCGATTCCGGGTGAAAGAACGTGCGGGCGAACTGTTCTGGCGTCATCTGACGCAAGGATGGCAACCAGCGTGCATGGATGGCGTCGAACAATTGCAGGGCGATCTCGATGTCGCCGTGCCGCGCATCATCCAACGCCGACCATAGCCCTTCTTTGTAGGGCTTGATGGTTGGGTTATCCTCGGTAAGCGTCAGTTTGAAACGGACATAGCTATTCACGTGACTGTCGGCCAGGTGGTAGGCGATCTGGCGGATGGTCCAGTCGCGGTAGCGTGTATCGAGTTGTGCGGACGACAAGCCACTCACTGCCTGCCGCAATTGGGCCGGCGCTTGTTCGATCTCGTCGATCAACTGTCGACGCTGTTCTTGGGTCAGTTGGGGTTGGCGCTGGTACGGTCCGACCGGGTTTTGTGGTGCTTCGATGGAAATGGCTGGTCCTCCCGGAGATAGAGTGCCTGCGTGAGCGTGACAATGCGAACGACACCCCGTTACGGGCGGAGGTTCGCATTCAGGTATTGAATTCGGCCGCTTCCTCCCAATGTTCGTAAAGGGCAGGCAGGGTGGCGTGCTGTTCTTCAAGTTCCGCCTTGAGTTGCTTGATGCGCGTGCCGTCGCGCAACGCATCGGGATCGGCGAGTTCCTGATGCAGTTGCTCAATCCGTTGTTCGCGCCGCTGGATCTCCTGTTCGATGTCGACCGCTTTGCGGTAGGGGAACTTGCGTTGCCGTTTGGGTTTGACGACTCTGCCACCGTCACCGCCCTTACGTGGTTCCCCGCGGGATGCGTCCGATTCCGGTTGTCCCTGGCCGGTGCGGCCCGCATCGGCGGATGAAGCGTCAAGCTGGCGTTGCTTGCAATGGAACTGATAGAGGTCGTAGTTCCCGTCGATGACGCGGAACCGATCGGGTTCGACGACCAGCAAGTGATCGCATACCTGGTTGAGAAAGTACCGATCGTGGCTGACCAGGAGCACCGAGCCGTCGAAGGCGCGGAGTGCGGATTCCAGGGCCGCCCTTGCCCAGAGGTCGAGGTGGTTGGTCGGTTCGTCGAGGATCAGGAAATTAGCGTCCGAGGCGGCCAGCCAGGCCAGCGCCGTTCGGTTCCGTTCCCCGCCGCTGAGACTTCCCACGGGCTGGAATGCCATGTCGCCGACCAGGCCGAATCGAGCCAACAGGTCGCGCCGCTGCTGGATCGTAAAGTCCTTGTGATCGGGTCGAATGGCGTCCACCACCTGCGTCTGGTCGGCAACGCACAGCAGGTGCTGATCGAAGTAACCGACTTTGACGCCGGCGCCGAGCATCGATCGACCTTCGTCGGCAGGCAGCAGCCCCAGAACGCATCGCAACAGCGTCGTTTTTCCCGAACCGTTCGGTCCAACGATCCCCCATTTTTCGCCGCGCAGAATGTCGAAGGAGAGGTCCTGGAACAAGGGCCGCTGGAATCGTTTGCTGAGATGCTCCACGCGCAGCACGATGTCGCCCGTACGACTTGCCGGCGGAAATGCCATGGCCGGAACGACAATCTCCCGCGGCGGAGTGACCCGCTCCAGTCGCTCCAGCTTCTTGCGGCGGTCCTCCGCCTGCAGATGTTTCTGCCCGTAGTGATTGCGACGGATGAAATCCTCAATCTTGGCGATTTCAATCTGCTGCCGCTCGAAAGTGCGGCGCTGTACCTCAAGTCGCTCCGCCTTCTGACGACGATAAGCCGAGAAATTCCCGGCATAGGAATCGATGGTGCCTGCGTGCAGTTCCAGCGTGCGATTGGTGACGCGATCAAGAAAATAGCGGTCGTGGCTGACTACCAGCAACGTCTGCTCGGATTCGACAAGGTAGGATTCCAACCATTGCGTGGCCTCGATGTCGAGATGGTTCGACGGCTCGTCCAACAGCATCAGATCCGGTTCGGACAACAGCAGCCGTGCCAGGATCAGACGATTTTGTTGCCCGCCGCTCAGTTGGCGCACAGGCTGTTCATGGTGCGCGCGGGTGAAACCAAGTCCCTCCAATACCCGCTCGATCCGGTAGTGCACATTGTAGGCATCGTGATGCTGCAGCTCGTGCTGCAGGTGATCGTAACGAATTCCAAGCCGGCGCTGCTCCTCCGGATCGGTCGATTCCGCGATCGCCTTGGACACCTGTTCCGCCTGCCGCCCTAACGAAATCAGGTCGCCCAACGCGTCGCTGGCCTCCTGCCAGACGGTGCGTTCCGGTGCAAACGTCGGGTGCTGTTCGAGATAGCCGATGCGCGATGAGCCATGCACGGCCAATTGGCCGGCGTCAGGTTCCTCCTGCCGGACCAGGATCCGCATTAAGGTTGATTTCCCGGCGCCGTTCGTTCCCACCAACGATATCCGCTCGCCCGGCCGTATATCGAACGTGATGTCGATAAGTACCGGCTCGGGGCCGTATTGCTTTCGGACATTCTGAACAGAAAGCAGAATCATGCGGCGCAGACGAGCCAAAGCCTAGGGGAAAACGGGCGAAACGTGAGCGACCGGTCACTGCGAATCGGCCCGAGTGGATCGGGCGGATCGACCCCAGCCTACCTGATCATCGTACTCGATCATTCATCAAAATCGCCAGGGGACTCGAAGCGAGCCCGTCACTTGGCCCACCTCTCACTCGCTCAGAGGCTTGTCATTGAGTAGCGCAAGCGAAATAATACGGCGGTCACTGTTTTCCTTATTAAAACTCTGGAGGGTATCGACGTGAATAGGTTCTTCCTGACCACGGGAACGATCGCGATCATCATGGCTGGATTGGCTCTTCAAGCTGCCGACTCCAACGTGCCGGATGCTCTGGCGTTCAAAATGAAAACGCTGCAGGGTAAAGAGGTCGACCTGGCGTCCTATAAGGGCAAGGTCGTACTGGTGGTCAATGTTGCGAGCAAGTGCGGACTCACGCCGCAGTACGAACAACTGCAGGCGCTGCACAAGAAATATGCGAAAGACGGTTTGGCCATCATTGGCGTGCCCTGCAACCAGTTCGGCAAGCAGGAGCCGGGCAGCGCCGAGGAAATCACCTCGTTTTGCAAACAGAATTATGGCGTCGAGTTCGACCTGCTCGAGAAGGTCGACGTTAATGGAGATACCGCCTGCCCGCTCTACAAGTACCTGACGAACCTCGATACCCAGCCGAAGGGCAAGGGCAAAATCGATTGGAACTTTGAAAAGTTCCTGATCGATCGCTCCGGCAAGGTCGTGGCACGTTTCGAACCCCGGGCCAAGCCCGACGCTCCGGAAATCACCAAGCAGATCGAGGCCGAATTGGCCAAGAAATAGCACGGCCGCTCCGGGGCACTTACGGACGGACTTGAGCGTTCGGCGAAGCAAGGATCATTGAGCTTCGCCGGACGTTTTTGCGGAATGACTGCTGGCCGCAGTCGTGCGAAATCCAATGAGCCGAGCCCAACGGTAAAGCGGCTTGGTGTGCTCCAGCGATCGTACTGTGGAGCGACTTCGTTCTGCCAATTCACTTTCAAGTGGTTCTTTCAATTCCAGCCGGTCGTCCACTTCCAGGCGGCGAGGTTCGGTAACATCAGTCGACGACCCTTCGGACGACTCTTCGGACGACCTTTCAAGCGAATCGCCATCACCCGTTGCGGGCTGCTCGTCGGGCTGCTCGTCGGGCCGCTCGTCGGGCCGCTCGTCGGGCCGAGGGTCTCGTGCTTCGATCATCATTTCATCGCTTGCTTCGTCGACACGGGCTTCTGAATCGCCCGTCCCTGGCTCGCTTTCACCGGAGGAAACTGCGTCGTCGGCTTCGTTAAGTTCGGTCCCCGGTTCATTATTCTGTTCCTCGTCCTCGCTGGAGTCGCTGAAACCGACGTGAACAGGCGAATTATGGGATTTCAAGTCGGCGTCGATCGACGTGGGTTCATTTGCGTCGGTCTCATCGCTGAATTGGATCGACTGCGTCGGCGATGTTTTTTTGCCGTTGGTCGTCGGGGCGAGGGCCTGGGGCGGATCTTGTTCCGGTAATCGCGGCGATGCGCGGCGAATGTTCGAGCTGCCGCTACTTCGAGTCGAATTCGTACCGGTGTCCGGACGTAGTTGGTTGCTCGGTCCGGTGAGCAACCCCATTCTGTTGGTGGTTTCCCGCGGCGACATGGGACCTGGGGTTTCGATATTGTTCGCTTGGCCGACGATCGGTGCCAGGCGCGGACCGCTGACGCTCGATTCGTAGCTGGCTGGCACTTCGCGCGGCAACAGTGGATCATGGTGGCCGGGCACACGGATTCGGGAGAGTTCTTTGGAGCCGCCCCGCTCGCCGCTCCGCTCGCCAGAGTGGATCGTGATCATCTCTGCGGTACCGTCGAGTCTTTCCCGCGTCCAGCGGAAGTCTCCGGCGCCGAACGTCTGAACACGGCGATTCCGCGGTGGAATTGAATTCGGTGGCTGCGCTGCTCGAATCGAATCGCGGCCCGCAGGCTCCTCGCCCGCCGGCAGATACTCAAGCGGCTCGTCGTCGGTGGACGGATAGGGCTGTGCCAGGCAGCAGCCGGCAATTCCGAGCGCCAAAAGGAATGTCGCCGAGGCGACCCAGGCGCGATGGTGAACAAGATAATCGACCAGCGCTCGATTGCACCACGCCATCCTATCAACGCTGGACATGACAGATCCCCCCGCTCCACCGCGCTGCTCGACCCAGTGAAAACGTATCGGGGCTAACGGTCGTGCCAGTTAAACAAAAGATTCCGATTGTGACGATTCTGCCGGTGGTCGTGGCCGACCGCTGTGAATATGGGAAGCTCGGGATAACCGGGCGGTCGGGAATTGTAGCGCCGGTCGGGGCTACCGCCACCTCCCTGCGGGCCTACGCTCCCGGCTGCGCTCACTCCTCCTCCGGATCGTTCCCACCGGCTCCGCCGGACTGGAGCTCAGGACCTGCGACTGGAACTTGGGCCGGGCGGAAGCCGAGGGGGGTGTTGCGGGACGTGGGCTGGTAGCCATAGCGGAACGCCATCCGGCAGTACGCGGCGACGTTGCCCCAGCCGCCACCACGGTATACGCGGAGCGAGCCTCGTGCAGGCCCTGCCGGGTCCACTGCGAGTCCGCTCGAATACGTACCAAGCCAGTCGTGGCACCATTCATACACATTCCCATGCAGGTCGAAAAGGCCCCGCAGGTTCGGACGCTGACGCTTCGGCTCGTGCTTCTTCTTGCCACTGTTCTCAGAATACCAACCGTAAAATCCCAGCAGTCGGCTGTCGCCGCCAAACCCGTAGCTTGTCACCATCCCGCTCCGACACGCCAACTCCCATTCCGACTCCGTCGGCAAACGAAATCCTCGGGCATCCAAACGTACAGGCCAGTTCCGGGGAGCGCCATTGGCGGACGCGTCGGGTTCCGCCGGATACGCGCTGGCGTCCAAATCCCCGGGATTCAAATACGCCTGCTCCGACTCCAATATC
>Ga0233425_10002001_pt1 | contig 42428 bp, 19 predicted proteins | sample Watercolumn_Towu_2_FD_181712 | JGI IMG/M metagenome (GOLD analysis project Ga0233425, IMG submission 181712) | Freshwater microbial communities from Lake Towuti, South Sulawesi, Indonesia - Watercolumn_Towuti2014_140_MG | ecosystem: Environmental > Aquatic > Freshwater > Lake | place...
ACAACTGGCGGTTCGATACCGACGGCGACGGCCTGATCAATGCGCTGGACGAGGATTCCGATGATGACGGGCTGCCGGACGGCCTCGAGATGGGGATCGACCAACCCATTCCGGCAGGGCAGACCGAACTGGACGGACAGGTCGTTCCCGTTGCGGGCACCGATGTCGAGGCCGGTTTCTTCAGCCCCGACCTCGACCCGGCCACCACGACCTTCATGCTCGTGGCGGATTCGGATCGGGGCGGTGTCGCGGACGGCGGCGAGGATACCAATCACAACGGCCGAATCGACCCCGGCGAGACCGACCCGGAAGACCCGGCGGACGACGGCCAGAACAACCCGGACGTGGACGGTGACGGCATCCCCAACGACGTCGAGACCGCCATCGGGACCGATCCCACCAACCCCGACTCGGACGGCGACACCATCCCCGACGGCGTGGAAGTCGGCGACGACCAGGCGAACCCCCCGGACAGCGATGGCGACGGGACGATCGATGCGCTGGACCAGGACTCGGACGGCGATTCCATCCCCGACTCGGTGGAGGCAGGCGACGCGGATCCGGCCACGGCACCGGTGGACTCGGACGGCGACGGCACGCCCGACTACCTGGACCTGGATTCCGATGACGACGGGCTCTCCGATGAGCAGGAGAACACGTTCTACTACACCGACCCGACTCTGGCGGATACGGATGGCGGCGGAGCGGACGACCGGCTCGAAGTCACCGTCCACATGACCGATCCGCTCGACCCGCAGGATGACTTCCGGGGCTGGTTCGAGGACGGAGCTTCCATCCAGGGCGGAGTGACCTGCGCTGCGGCGGGTAGCATCGTCAGCGGGCCAGGGGCTTCACGGGCTCTGCTCTCCATGCTCCCGCTGCTGGGGTTCCTCCTGTTGGTGCTGCGGGCGATGTCCAGGCGGGCCGATGGGACGCAACGCGGCCCGTCGCTTGCGCTCCGGGTGGCGCTGGTGATGGCATTCCTGGCCGGTGCACCGGAGTTGGCTCGTGCCCAGTACGCGCCCGACCCGGATGCGCACCATCCGGATGCCTACCACACCTCCATCGAGGCCAATGCCTTTCGGCTCGCTCCGGACGGGGAGGGGATACTCTCGGTGCAGAGCGGGACCATGCCGCGCCACCTGGAGCTGCGGGGCGGATTCACCCTGCACTACGCCCGGTCACCTCTGACCGTGGTGAAAGACGGGGACGTGCTGCGGACCCTGGTCGACCACCGGGTGGAAAGCCACCTTTCCGCGGCCATCGGGCTGTTCGACCTGCTCGACGTCGGCCTCCAGGTTCCCGTGACCTTCTACCAGGATGCGGTTTATCCGGGGCTGAAGCTCGGGGACGTGGGGTGGGGGGGCGTCGGCGACCTGGCAGCGTTTGCCCGGGTGCGGGCCCCGTTTCCCGATACCTTCCCGGTTGAGCTGGCCCTGTCGCTGCCGCTCTACTTTCCGACCGGGGACGAGAACGCCTACATGGGGACCGGGCGGTTCGGATTCCACCCGACGCTGGCCCTGAGCGGGAGGATCCGCTCCGTCACGCTGGCGCTCAACGCCGGCTACCGCTGGCAGGGGGATACCTCGCTGCTCAACGTGGTGGATTCGGACAAGCTCACCGGTGGGGTGGGGGTGGCATTTGCACCCGCCGGAACTCCGTGGGAAGCAGGCCTCGAGCTCCTGGGGGCCGTTCGGGCCGACGACCCCTTCGCACGCTCCGAAGAAGTCCAGGCCGAAGTCGATGCCGGCGTGAAGTACCGCATCGGTCCGTTTCGCGTGCTGGCGGGCGGCGGCAAGGGGTTGACACCGGGGTTTTCCACGCCCGATTGGCGGCTGTTTGCCGGCCTGGAATACGGCTGGCGCCCTGATCCCGACCGGGACAGGGACGGCATCCCGAACCTCGAGGACCGCTGCCCTGACAAGGCCGAAGATCCGGACGGATTCCAGGATTCCGACGGTTGCCCCGACCTGGACAACGACCGTGACGGCATTCCGGACGCAGACGACAAGTGCCCCAATGAGCCCGAGGATCTCGATGCCTTCGAGGACGAGGACGGTTGCCCCGATTTCGACAACGACAAGGATACGGTGCCGGACAAGACCGACCAGTGTCCGCTCCAGGCCGAAGACCTCGACAAGTTCGAGGACGAGGATGGCTGCCCCGACCTGGACAACGACGGGGACGGCATCCCGGACAAGATCGACAAGTGCCCTCTGGAAAAGGAGGTCTTCAACGACTACCAGGACGAGGACGGCTGCCCGGACAAGAAGCTGGCCGAGTTTCAGAAGGAGGCCCGTCGCATCCAGATTCTCGACAAGGTCCACTTCAAGTTCATGCGGGCCGAATTGGAGCCGTCCGCATTCCCGATCCTCGACCAGGTGGCGCAGATTCTCAGCGACAATCCCCAGGTGCTGTTCGTCCAGGTCGAGGGACACACCGACAAGACCGGCAGCCACCAGTTCAACATGGACCTGTCGCTGGCCCGGGCCGAGTCGGTCGTCGGGTACCTCGTCGGCAAGGGGGTCGACCCCTCCCGCCTCGGGGCCGTGGGCTACGGCTACGACCGACGGATCGACTACCGGTCAGGGCCCGAAGCCAACCTGAACAACCGCCGGGTCGAGTTCAACATCCTCAAGTTTGCCGAGTAGACCTACTCTTCAGGAACTGTAAGTACGAGGGCGGCGGTCGCTTCCGAGTGGTTGGCCGGATTCACGACGAACACGGAGACCAGGTCTCCCGGAACGCCGGCAAGCTGCACCGCGAATTCGCCGACATTGTTGGCCTGGACCAGCACCTTGTCGCCGCCGGTCAGGTTCGCAGCCACGACCGTGGCCAGCGGAGTGACGGCAAAGGGAGTTCCAACGACCTCCACCACTCCGTCTCCCGCAACGTGGACCGCCACTCCGGCCGTCTCTCCCCCCGCCACACCGTCGTACTCGGCCGGAGGCTGGTTGAATCCGGGATCGCCCTGCTTTTCGGCACCGGCATCCATCCAGGGCCGGGCATCGGAATCGCTGGCCGGGTCGGGCACGACCACTTCCAGCGACAGTTCTTCGTCGGAATCCGGGTAGTGGAAGGTGAGGAGCACCTTGGGCGGCTTGACTTCGGGAATCACGATGATGAACGAGCCGTCCCCTGCCACAGAGAACCCATCGCCGTCCTCTCCATCGGCATCCTGGCCCGGCTCCGAGCCTTCCTCGGCGGCACCGGCGTAAGCGGCATCGGCACCGGATGCCGCCCCTTGGGCGCCGACGATGACCATCTGCCCGTTCTCGTCGGGGGCGCTGGCAAAGATCAGATCCTCGTTGACTCCCTTGGCCGAGACCGGTTCGCCCGAGGCATCCCCGCCGCCGGGAGGTCCGAAGACCTCCTCTTCCGGCATGGGCTGTGGATTGGATTCCAGGCACCCGAGGAACCCGAATGCCAGGATTGTCGCTGCCAGGATGTGTTTCGTGCTCATTGCTTCCTCCCTACGACCCGCCATGATAGCAGAACTGCAATCCGCGTGCCAAACGTCCCGTCTGCCCGTTGTCGACCAGCCCCGAACGCAATCGCAGGAGCCGCACCTTCCTGGCCCGGTTCCGGACCGGTCCCTGCCCGGTGTAGAGAATGATCCCGCACCCGCTCCCACTGTGCACCCCGTTCCCTCGCCCGGCTGCCACTTTTCCCTTGACTCCGCCGCTCTCCCCGTGTAGATCCGGACCCGTTGATAACCCGGGCGATTAACTCAGCGGTAGAGTGCTATCTTCACACGGTAGAAGTCACTGGTTCAAATCCAGTATCGCCCACCATGCCCGCGCACCCCGGAACGTGCCGTCAGCGCCAGCCCTGTGGCCGTGAGCCTACTCGTTCGACTCCGAAGGCATGCGTGCGGCCCGAAGCATGCGGACATCCTCCAGATCGACGGGACGGGCGGAGGCCGTCTTTGCCGCAATGAGGTCGTCCACGCATACCACCTGAATTGGGACGGTGCGGAAGAGCTTCACCTCCCGCCGGGCCCAGGCCGCAGGAAAGGAGATCCCCGGCGTCGAGGTCTGGACATCAACTCGGACGCGGTCCTTGAAAATGGTAATCTCATGCGAGAGCAGATCTTCCGGACTTGTCAGGGCTGCCGTCCCGAGCCCCGCATCCAGGAAGGCCTGGAGCAGGCGGGCGGCGTTGTCGTGCGAGGCATCGATGAGGATGTCGAGGTCGAACGTGGCCCGTGGGATACCGTGCAAGACCGAAGCGATGCCGTCGATCACCAGGTAGCGGACATCTCGGTTGCTCAAGGACTCGAACAGACCTGCCAGGAGCCTCAGCATGGGCTGACTCCACCAGTCCCGGGTTGAGCTCGACGAGGAACTCAATGTACTCGCAGAAAAGCTCGAAGCGCTCCTCGTCCGCAAGCGACGAAAACCACCGCACTTTGGCCTCCGTCGACTCCTCCGACCAGAGATGTGTGATCTCCCGCTTCATGGCTTGATGATAGCACAGGAGGGGGGGGGCGTGCGAGGGGAAATGCGCCGACGGATTCCTGTGCTTCCCACGTATAGTTCCGCCGGACTTTCCGGGACGAATCCGGCTTTTCGGGACTTGGCGGGCGGTTGGGAAATCGTCGATGCAGGCCGTGGGCGCGGGGCGTCGGACGGCGCCAGTCGCCGTTCCGCCCCCATGACTTTGGAACAGGCCCGTCGACCAGGACGTCGGACTTGCTTCTGCAATGTCGCTCAGCTATCCTCGATTCCGGTCACCAGGTTTTTTCAGAATTGATGTCCTGCGAGACGAGGGCTGTATGCGGGAAAGGGCCCTGCTGCCGAGGCAGGCTCCCGCAGCGTAGTCGATTCCGCGGAGGGCCCAGAGGAGGTGGTGGGATGATCTGTAGATTCGCATGTGGCTTGTCGCTGGCGGTGCTCCTGTTCGCATGTTCGCCGAGCACAGCTCCAGTCGAGCAGGACGAAGGGACGTTGCCGGAAGTGGTGGATGTTCAGGATCTGGCGACAGAGGAAGCGGTTCCGGAAGTCGAGCCGGAAGCCGAAATCGCGGCAAGCGTCTGCCCGGACAAGCTGTGCCAGGCGGACGAGAGCTGCGCGATCTGCCCGGACGACTGCGGTCCGTGCTGCGGAAACGGCCAGTGCAACCTCGTTCTGGGGGAGGACTGCGTGACCTGTCCTGCCGATTGCGGGAGCTGTCCTCCCGCCTGCAACGACGGCAAGTGCGATGACGGCGGCGACGGCGGTTACGTCGAGACGTGCTCCTCCTGCCCGCAGGACTGCGGCGAATGTCCGCCCGAGTGCGGCAATGGGAAGCTGGAGTCCGGCGAGGGATGCGACGACTCGAACACCGAGGCCGGGGACGGCTGCGATGACAAGTGCCAGGTCGAGCCGCCTCCGGAGCATTGTCCAAACGGTGCCTGCGAGGCGGAGCTGGGCGAGGACTGCCAGTCCTGCCTGGCCGACTGCGGGGAGTGCTGCGGCGACGGACTGTGCGACGAGATCGGGGCGGAGACCTGCCTGACCTGTCCCGAGGATTGCGGGATCTGCCCCGGTTGCGGCGACGGAACGCTCCAGATGGAGCTGGGGGAGCAGTGCGACGACGCCAACAACGAGCCGGACGACGGATGCAGCGAGGCGTGCCAGATCGAGATCGGAGAAGTCGAGCCGGGGGCCATCCTCATCACCGAGATCATGAAGGATCCCGAGATGGTCGGAGACCCGTCCGGCGAGTGGATCGAGCTCTACAACCCTACCGAGACCGACATCGACATCAACGGGTGGACCCTGCAGGATGACGGGACTGACAAGCACACGATCCTCGCTGCCGGCGGAGTCGTTGTCCAGGCCGAGGCCTTCTTCGTCCTGGGGCGCGACTCCGACCCGGCCGAGAACGGCGGCCTCGATGTGGACTACGTAGTCTCCGGCTTCAAACTGTCCAACGAGGAGGACGAAATCATCCTCAGCGCCGGCGACCAGGTGGTCGATGCCGTCAAGTACGACAGTGCCTCATTTCCCGAGGGCAAGGGCAAGGCGCTGACTCTCTCAGCCGAGAAGTTCGGCGGCGATGACAACGACCTGGGTGCCAACTGGTGCGATGCGCAGGTCCAGTACGGGAAGGGCGACTGGGGGACCCCCGGAAAGACGAACCCGGACTGCAACAACCCGGCCAAGTGCGGCAACTTCGTGACCGAGTCTCCCGAGGAATGCGACGACGGGAATACCGCGCCCGGGGACGGGTGCGACGAGGTTTGCCAGAAGGAGCCTGTTTGCGGGGACGGACTGTGCGATGCGGACGGCGAGGACTGCGAGCTCTGCCCGGAAGACTGCGGGGAATGCCCCATCATCTGCGGAGACGGGAAGACCGAAGGGGACGAGGCGTGCGATGACGGCGACCCGGACGACTGTGACGGGTGTCGGGCGGATTGTTCGGTCCAGGCCTGCGGAGATGGAGCGTGCGATTGCCAGGAGAACTGCCTGTCGTGCCCGGCGGATTGCGGCGGCTGTTGTCCCAACGGGAAGTGTGACTCCACGCTTGGAGAGACCTGCCTGGGTTGCCCCGACGACTGCGGCCAGTGCTGCCCGAACGGCAAGTGCGACCTGGACCTCGGCGAGACGTGTGATCTGTGCAAGGAGGACTGCGGGGCCTGCCCGTCCGTGTGCGGCAACCTGCTGGTCGAGCCCGGCGAGGGCTGCGAGGACGGCAACGTCAAGTCGTGCGACGGTTGCTCGAGCATCTGCCAGATCGAAGGATGCGGGGATGGAACCTGCTCATGCGGCGAGGATTGCTCCAGTTGTGCCCAGGACTGCGGCGAATGCTGTGGGGATGGACAGTGCGATGCTTCCGGCGGGGAGACCTGCGCGACCTGCCCGCTGGATTGCGGCCCGTGCTGCTCAAACGGCATCTGCGAGATTGCTTTCTACGAGACCTGCGGAACGTGCCCGGCCGATTGCGGGGAGTGTCCCCCGGTGTGCGGTGACCTGTTGTGCAACGGCACGGAGAATTGCGCCACCTGCCCCCAGGACTGCTCTCCCTGTTGTGGCGACAAGGTGTGCAACGGAGCCGAAAAATGCTCTACCTGCCCAGCGGACTGCGGCGCCTGCCCGGTGTGCGGCGACAAGGTCTGCAACGGCACTGAGAGCTGCCTGACGTGTCCGGGCGACTGCGGAGCCTGCTCCGGCTGGTGCGCCCTGTCCGGAATCCAGGGCCAGTCCATCACGTGCGACATCTCCCTGGCAGCAAAGTCCGCCCAGAACCCTGGTGCTGCCGTCGTGCAGCTCACCGTGAACTACGACGGGAACAAGGTGGGAATGAGCAAGCTGCTGTGCCCCGGCGGCACGGGAGATCCCGTGTGCACCACCATGGCGGCAAAGCACCAGGTTTCCACCGACCCGGTGTCTCCTGCGAACTGGGCCGGTGTCGTCAAGATCCAGGCCGGCAAGGTCGGGGAGCAGGTCCCGATCAACCAGGCCTACCTGTCCGGCGGCCAGACCGTTGGGCAGGCGAAGATCTTCTCTGCCACGTTCACCTTGAAGCAGGCGATCCCGCAGAACCAGGCCGTCTCCGTGACACTGACCGGGGCCAAGGGGACGGACGCCACCGGTCTCCCGCTCGACGTGGCGGTTCAGAGCGGCCTCCTGATCACCTCGGGAACCGGCGCCCAGATCGTCTGCGGAGACTCCACCTGCAATGGGGGCGAGAACTGCTCGACCTGTCCGGCCGACTGCGGCTCGTGCTGCGGCAACCTGAGCTGTGACGTGGCACTGGGTGAGACCTGCTCGACCTGTCCTTCGGACTGCGGCGCATGCCCGATCTGCGGCGACAAGACCTGCAGCGGCGGAGAAACCTGCGCTTCCTGCCCCGGCGACTGCGGCAAGTGCCCCGTGTGCGGCGACAAGTCGTGCAACGGCATCGAGACCTGTCAGACCTGTGCGGCCGATTGCGGCAACTGCTGCGGCAACGGCAAGTGCGACACTTCCTACGGGGAGACCTGCGACAGCTGCACCCAGGACTGTGGAGCCTGCCCTGTCTGTGGCGACAAGTCGTGCAACGGGACCGAGACCTGCAAGTCCTGCCCTTCGGATTGCGGCAACTGCTGCGGCAACGGGAAATGTGACGCAGGGTTCGGCGAGACGTGCAATTCCTGTCCCGGCGATTGCGGCAACTGCTGCGGCAACGGGAAATGCGACTCGGGCTTCGGGGAGACCTGCAACTCGTGCTCCCAGGACTGCGGCGCGTGCGCCACCTGCCCCGACGGGGCGTGTGCCGGCGGAGAGACCTGCCAGTCGTGCCCTGCCGACTGTGGCCAGTGCCCCGCCGGAGGATGGTGCTCGGTTTCCGGCAACCAGGGGGCGACGGTCCTTTGCGAGGTGAAGCTCGCTGCCGCCACCGGAGCCAGCAAGAAGGCCACCGGGCTGCAGTTCAAGATCAACTACGATTCGGCCAAGCTCGGCCTGAGCAAGCTGTCGTGCGAGAACGCTGGCCTGGACTTCTGTGACTCGATGAGCATCCTCCCGTCAGGTCACACCCTGGCGGTCGAGCCGGCCAAGATCTCGTGGAACGGCCTGGTCAACGTCCTCATCTACTACGGCCAGATCCCGCCTAAGACCATCACCGACGCTTACTTGAGTGGTGCCCAGGTCGTCGGCACCGCCAAGTTCATGACCCTGGTGTTCACGCTGAAGCAGGCCATCTCCGCCCAAAGCCCGGTGCAGGTTTCCCTGTCCGAGGCCAAGGGAACCGATGCCGAAGCCAACTCCCTGTCCGTTTCCATGCAGGATGGTATCCTGATCTCGACGCCGTAGACAGAACCTGAGCGCTACCGGGAGAACCTGAGCGCTACCGGGAGAACCGGAGCGTTGCCGGGAGAACCGGAGCGTTACAAGCAGAACCCCAGGTCGCAGACGGCGCTGGCGCAGTCTCCGTCGACCAGGCAGCCCTTGCCCGAGGGGCAGGCATCGCATGTGCCTCCGCCGCAGTCGACGTCGGTCTCATTGGCGTTTTTCACGTTGTCTCCGCACCAGGGAGTGGCGCAGGTGCCGGCATTGCAGACCAGGCTGGTGCAGTCGCTTCCCACGTTGCAGGTCTTTCCGACCGCACACGCGGCACAGGATGCGCCGCAATCCACGTCGGTTTCGTCCCCGTTCTTCACGGAGTCGTTGCACGCAGGGGCCTGGCACTTCCCCCCGGTGCAGACGAAGCTCGAACAGTCGCCGCCGGCGGTGCAGTTCTTGCCGGTCCCGCACGCGACGCAGAGGCTGCCTGCGCAGTCCACGTCCGTCTCGTCTCCGTTCTTGACGCCGTCGTCACAGGTCGGGGCCTGACACTTCCCTCCCGTGCATACCAGGCTCACGCAATCCGCTCCACCGCTGCAGCTCTTGCCGGTCCCGCACTTGGAGGGGCAGGTGCCCGCACAGTCGATGTCGGCTTCCGTTCCGTTCTTGACGCCGTCGTTGCACGTGGCAGCCTGGCACTTCCCCCCCGTGCACACGAGGCTTGCACAGTCAGAGCCAGTGAGGCAGTTCTTCGAGGTCGCGCAGCCTGAGCAGGCACCACCTCCGCAGTCGATGTCGGTCTCGGTCCCGTTCTTGACCAGGTCGTTGCAGGCCGGAGCCGCACACTTGCCTCCGGTGCACACCAGGTTGATGCAGTCAGCACCGGTGCCGCAGTTCTTCCCCGTGCCGCATTTGAGCGGGCACGAACCTGCACAGTCCACGTCGACTTCGGTTCCGTTCTTGACGCCGTCGCTGCACGTTGCTGCCAGGCACTTGCCTCCGGAGCAGACCGACGTGCTGCAGTCGGCCCCAACGAGGCAGTTCTTTCCGACCGCGCAGACAGCGCACGTGCCGCCGCCGCAGTCGATATCGGTCTCGGCACCGTTCTTGATGGTATCGCTGCACGTCGGAGCTGCGCACTTGTTGGCGGTGCACTTCCCGTCGATGCAGTCCGAGGCCAGGAAACAGCTCTTGTTCGTGGCGCACTTCGGGCAGGAGGCCCCGCCGCAGTCGACGTCGGTCTCGGTGCCGTTCTTGACGAGGTCGTTGCAGGCCGCAGCCTGGCACTTGCCACCGGTGCAGACCAGGCTGACGCAGTCGGCCCCGGTGTTGCAGCTCTTTCCCGTGCCGCACTTGGCGGTGCACGTCCCCCCGCAATCGACGTCGGTCTCAGTGCCGTTCTTGACGACGTCGTAGCAGGTCGGGTTCTGGCATTTTCCTCCGGTGCAGACAAGGCTCTGGCAATCGGTCGGTCCGAGGCAGTTCTTGGCCGCCGCGCAGGTGGGACATGCACCTCCTCCGCAGTCGATGTCGGTTTCCGAGCCGTTCTTGACGAGGTCTGTGCACAGAGGGGCGGCGCAGATCTTTGCGTTGCAGACGAGGCTGGAGCAGTCCGCAGCCACGTTGCACGCTTTTCCGGCGCCGCATTTCAGGGGGCAGGTCCCTGCGCAGTCGACGTCGGTCTCGGTGCCGTTCTTGACCCCGTCGTTGCAGGTCGGGGCCTGGCAGATGTTGTTGGTGCACACGAGCGACTGGCAGTCGGCCGCGGTCGCACATTTCTTGCCGTTGGCGCACTTGACCGTGCAGGTACCACCGCAGTCGACGTCCGACTCGCTCCCGTTCTTGACCGCATCGCTGCATGTCGGGGAAGTGCACTTCCCGGCCACGCAGAGACCGCTGGAGCAGTCGAGCCCGACCGAGCAGTTCTTGCCAGGGTCGCACACGGGGCAGCTCCCACCGCAGTCGATGTCGGTCTCGTTCCCGTTCTTGACGGTGTCGGTGCAGAGCGGCCCCTTGCACACCTGGTCCGTGCAGACCAGGCTCACGCAGTCTGCGTTGCCGATGCACCCCTTGCCCGTGCCGCACTTCTGGGCGCAGGAGCCGCCGCAGTCGACGTCGGTTTCCGTCCCGTTCTTGTAGTTGTCGTTGCACTGCGGAGTGACACACTTGCCGGCAGGGCAGAAGCCGCTGGCGCAGTCGTTCCAGAGCGTGCACGACTTGCCGATGGCGCAGCCGGAGCAGGTACCGCCGCAGTCGACATCGGTTTCCGTTCCGTTCTTGACCGCGTCGATGCAGGTCGGAGCCTGGCAGACCCCGCCGGAGCAGGAGAGGGTGTAGCAGTCGGCCCCCTTGTTGCAGGCCCACCCGATCTCACAGGTGGGGCATACGCCGCCGCCGCAATCCACGTCGCTCTCGAGCCCGTTCTTGATCCCATCGTCGCAGAGGGAGGGCTGGCAGATATTCTTGGAGCAGACGAAGCTGGCGCAGTCATTGGGGACGATGCAGTGCTTGCCCGCTGCGCATCCGCCGCACGTACCACCGCAATCGGTGTCGGTCTCCGCCCCGTTCCAGACCTTGTCGCCGCAGGAAGGCGCCTGGCACTGGCCGTTCGAGCAGGCCCCGCTCAGGCAGTCGGCCCCGACGCTACAGAGCCGACCATCATCACACTGGAAGCACTCCGGGCAGCCGCAATCGACGTCGGTCTCTTCCCCGTTCGCCACAGCGTCATCACATGCGGCCGGTTCGCACAAACCGTCGGTGCAGATGAGGTTCAAGCAGTCCTCGGGGATGCCGCAGATGGAGCCATCGGGGCAACCCGGGCACGTGTCGCCGCCGCAGTCGATGTCGGTCTCCGCACCGTTCAGGATGGAATCATCGCAGCCGGGGGCCGCACAGGCTCCGTCCTTGCAGATCAGGCTGGCGCAGTCCTCCTTGACCGCACACTTCTTGCCGTTGTCACAAACACCGCAGTCCGGCCCGCCGCAGTCTGCATCGGTCTCTGCTCCGTTGTGGGCCCCATCCTCGCACGTGGGGACCATGCACTCACCGTCCGTGCACACGGCGCTGACGCAGTCGGTACCGACTGCACACGCGGCGCCATCCGCGCAGGCCGGGCAGGCGAGCCCGCCGCAGTCGATGTCGGTTTCAGCGCCGTTCTGGACGTCGTCGTTGCAGGTCGGCGCCAAACAGGATGACAGCACTGCGGAGCACACGCCGCTCTCGCAGTCACCGTTCTTGGCGCAGCCGCCGCCGACCGCACACTTGGGACAATCAGGGCCGCCACAATCCTTGCCCGTCTCGGTACCGTTCTTGACCGCGTCCGTGCAGCCTGGAACCTGGCAGCTCCCGTCCTTGCAGACGCCGCTCAGGCAGTCAGTCGCGTCGATGCACAACAGGCCGTCCGCACACGGAAGGCAGCTCGGTCCGCCGCAATCCGCATCCGTCTCGGTCCCGTTCATGGTGTAGTCCTTGCAGTTGGGAGCAAGGCAACTCCCGCCGCCGCATACGAGGCTCACGCAGTCCTGCCCGGCGGCGCACTTGGATCCGTCCTTGCACGGCAGGCACCCGGGGCCGCCGCAGTCCATGTCCGTCTCCATGCCATTGGCGACGGAATCATCGCAGCTCGCGTCCTGGCAAGTTCCGGCTTTGCAGATCAGCTCAGCGCAATCGGTTCCGATCTTGCATTTCTTCCCGACCGGGCAGGCCAGGCAGAGTCCGCCGCAGTCCAGGTCGGTCTCCGATCCGTTGAGCACCTTGTCGGAGCAACTGGCGGTGAGGCACTTGCCCTGCTCGCAGACGTTGGTCACACAGTCCGCACCAGTCCCGCAGGCCTTGCCGGCTGCACACTTGCTGCACGGTCCGCCGCAGTCCAGGTCGCTCTCGGCCCCGTTCTTGAGGCCGTCGCTGCACGCCGGAGCCGCACAGGTTCCAGCCTGCGAGCAAACGCCGCTCAGGCAATCCGAGCCGGAGACGCATTTCTGGCCGTCTGCGCAGTTCAGGCACCCGGGACCTCCGCAGTCCACGTCGGTTTCCGAGCCGTTCTTGACTCCGTCCACGCAGTTCGCCGATTGGCAGATTCCGGCCAGGCAGACGAGATCCTGGCAGTCCTGAGCCACGCTGCACTGGCTCCCGAAAGCGCACTTCGGGCAGGCACCGCCGCAATCGGCATCGGTTTCATTGCCGTTCTTGATGCCGTCCTTGCAGCTCGGAGCCTGGCAGGTTCCGTTGGTGCACACGAGACTCGTGCACTCGGTATTGAGAGCGCAGGGAGATCCCACCCCGCAACCAGGGCAGAGTCCCCCGCAATCCACCGCCTTCTCCGAACCGTTCTTGATGCCGTCGCTGCACGATGGCACCTGGCAGAATCCGGCCTTGCACACGCCGCTGTCGCAATCGGAGCCCACCTTGCAGCCGGCTCCGTCCTTGCACTTCCCGCACGATCCCCCGCAGTCTGCGTCGGTCTCGATTCCGTTCTTGATCCCGTCGTTGCACTGCGGGAACTGGCAGATCCCGTCCGCACAGACTCCGGAAACGCAGTCGGCACCCACCACGCACCCGCTTCCGTCCGCGCAATGCTGACAGAAGGAACCGCAGTCCTTCCCGGTTTCCGTTCCGTTCTTGATGCCGTCGCCGCAGGACGGGATCTGGCACAACTGTCCGGTGCAGACTCCGCTCTGGCAGTCCGCGGCCAGCTTGCAGGGAAGCAGGTTGGCACAGGGAAGGCAGGCGGTGCCGCAGTCCGGCCCGGTCTCCGCACCGTTCTTCGCACCGTCCTCGCACGTGGCCACCTGGCACGTCGCAGACTCACAGACGCTGCTCTGGCAGTCCGAGTCGACTGCGCAGGCTTCGCCGTCCGGGCATGGAGCGCAGCCGCCGCCGCAGTCGATCCCGGTTTCGTTGCCGTTCATGACCCAGTCTCCGCACGTCGCTTTCTGGCAGACCTGCATCTTGCAGATCCCGGTCACGCAGTCGGGGCCGGTCTTGCAGGCAAGCCCGGTGGCGCAGGGCTGGCAGTAATCGCCGCCGCAGTCGGTAGCCGTCTCGCCTCCGTTGGCCACCTTGTCGGAGCACGACGGGACCTGGCAGGCCCCCTTTTCGCAGATGTGGCTCTGGCAGTCCTTGTTCACCTGGCAGGCATCCCCGTCCGCACACGGAGGACAGTCGCCGCCGCAGTCCGTGTCGGTCTCCTCCCCGTTGAGAACCTTGTCGTCGCAGCGCGGCTTGTCGCACACGCCGTTCAGGCAGATGCCGTCGAGGCAATCACTGCCCACCTTGCAGCCATCTCCCACGCCGCAGTAGGTGCAGTTCCCGCCGCAGTCGATGTCGCTCTCGGTGCCGTTCTTGACGTTGTCGTCGCAGGACGGAGCCAGGCACACGCCGCCTCCGCACACCAGGCTCTTGCAGTCGCTGTTCGTCGCACAGACCGCTCCGTTCGCACAGGGCCCGCAATTGCCACCGCAGTCGATATCCGTCTCGTTGCCGTTCTGCAACCCGTCGCCGCAGGAAATGGAGTGGCACTTGCCGTTCAGGCAGACTCCGCTGAGGCAGTCATCCCCCGACGCACACTTCTGTCCCTGCTTGCACAGGGCGCACTCCCCGCCGCAGTCGATGTCACTCTCGCCGCCGTTCTTGACTTCGTCATCGCACGAGGCCGCCTGGCAGACCCCGGCGTCGCAGACCTCGCTTTCGCAATCCGAGCCATGCTCGCAGGAGCTTCCGGCAAGGCATGCCTCGCACTCGCCGCCGCAGTCGACCGAGGACTCGTCCCCGTTGAGCACTCCGTCATGGCACGAGGGCACCGAGCACTTGCCGTTGAGGCAGACTCCGCCGAAGCAGTCGTCGCCCAGAATGCACGACTGCCCATCCTGGCACGGACCGCACGGACCTCCGCAGTCCGTGTCGGTTTCATCCCCGTTGTGCAGGCCGTCGTCGCATGCAGGCTCGGGAGGCGCAGGCACGTCCGTACCGGCGTCCCCTGCAATGTCCGTCGCAGTGGATTCCTCCACTACCTCCGAAATCACCTCCGGGAGCACCTCCGGGAGCACCTCCGGGAGCACCTCCGGATCCATCTCGGCCATCGTCTCGGGTCCGGTCTCCGGCAGCGTCTCCAGCGCTCCGGAATCGCCGTCGGTGGCCTCAGGACCGATGGCCGCCTCCGGTTGGCTCTGCTCGTCCTGGACCGACGCGGAATCCGGGGTTTCCTGTTTCTGCGCCGGCCCGCAGCCCGCGCACACACTCATTCCCGCAGTCAACAGCAGGACGACCAACAGGCGGACGTCAACGCACACTCTACCCGAACGGCTCCCCGACATGGCACACCCCCGTTTCACAGTACAAGCTGAGGACACAGGCACAAGGCGACCGGATGCCACTGGACGCACTTGCCCCCGAAAGGAGCCCGCCTGCGCATTTCTCAAGCCACGAACAGCGCCATACTACCCGGTGCCCCAATGCGTTGCAAGTGCGAGGTTCAGGGGGTGTGGTGTGCGAGGTTCAGGGGGTGTGGTGTGCGAGGTTCAGGGGGTTCGGAGAAGTTGTGGGTTCAGCCCGCGTTGGCTGTTCCACCTCCAGGAGGAACGGCCGTCTTCGGCTTCCCCCCCAGGATCAGGACGCACGGAATCACCAGGAACAGGTCCCCGACCAGGGCCATGGCCATGGTGTAGCTGGCCAGCAATCCGAACTGCTGCAATGCCACGAACTCGCTGACCAGGTTCACCAGGAAGCCGATGACCAGGATCGATGTCGAGATCAGCATGCCGGGACCGACGTGCTTCATGGCCTCGACAAGAGCGTTTTCCCGCTCGAGCCCGCGTTGCAGCTCCTCGGTGTAGCGGGCGATGAAGTGGATCGTGTCGTTGACCGCAATGCCCAGCGATACCGAAAAAATGATCAGCGTGGACACCCGCAGGTTGATGCCCGAAAACGCCATGAAGGCGAGCGTGAGCGCCAGCGGGAAGGTGTTGGGCAGGATCGAGAGGATTCCGATCCGGGCCGACCGGAAGAGCAGTCCGATGATCAGGAAGATCGGGATGAACGCGGTGATCACGCTGGACAGCAGGTCCGAGATGATGAAGGAGAGCGCCTGCTGCACGTACGTCATCGTCCCCGTGATCGCATGGGAGAACCGGGCCGACAGCTCCGGGTCCTGGTCGATGTGGGTCTCCAATTCCTTCTCGAGCACCGGCCGCACGCCGTCCCAGGCGGAGCTCCCGTGGTCGAGGAGGTAGAGCGACTGCCGGGTCGTGGTGTAGTCCGGCGTTGCGTACCGCTCGATCAGCTCCGGCGCACCGGATTCGAGCGGGAGCAACACCTGCGACACCGCGGCCGGCGACTCGGGCACGACGTCCGCTGCAGGATCCCCCTTGCGCATGGCCTTGTGCATCTGCCGAACCAGGGAGGCGAGCGATTCGACCCTCCGCACGTGCCGGTTGACGCCGGGGTCCTCCAGGAGCGCCTTTCCCACGGCATCGAGCGCCTTGAGCAGAGTCGGGGACTTCACACTGGCCACGCAGGCCCCCCGCTCCCCCCGCACTCCGGCTTCGAGCTGCTCCTCAAGAGGCGACAGCCACGCCCCTCCCTCTTCCAGCCCAAGCTTCAAGCTTGCATCCCGGTACGGTGCCAGTGCGGCCCGCACCCGGTCCGTCCTCCGGCACACGTAGCCTTCGGTCGTGCAGTCGGCATCGGTGTCGCAGGAGACGCCGGGCAGGACCTTCCCCTCGATGAGCACCTCGTGAGGAATGACCGGTGTCAGCCGGGCCTCCACGGTCTTTGTGGCCTGGTGCACCCGGTTCTCCGGCGGTACCTCCTCCAGCAGGTGGCTGTCGACCCCCATCAGGAAGATGCCGGCCAGGACACCACCAATGTTGAGCGCCACACCCCCTGCAAAAAGAACCCACTTCTGTCGGATCTGGAACCGGGCGAAACGCTCGAGCAGGTCCTCCAGCCAGCGTCCCCCTCCGCCGGGCCTCGGGGATGGCCCATAGTAGCTCAGCACCACCGGGAGCAGCGCGATGTCCGCGAGGAACGTCATCATGCACGCGATGCCCGTATAGATGCCGAACGAGGCCACGGTCGCAATGGTGGCGGTCGCCAGCGACGCAAACCCGATTCCGTTCGTGAAATTGGTGAGGAAACAGGCCCGGCTCATGGCCCGCGCAGTTTCCTGCGCCGCCGCCTCGTTGCTCAGCCCCCGCCGTCGCTCCTCCAGGAAACGGAGGACCAGGTGCACCGAGTCCGACAGCCCCAGCACCAGCACCATCACCGGCACGATGTGGTTGATGATGTTGATCGGCTCGTCGGTCATCTGCATCAGCCCGATGCTCCAGACCACGGCAAGGGACACGACGAGCAGCGGCATGGCCACGCCCACGATGGAGCGCAGGAAAAGCAGCAGCAGCACCGCCATGACGCCGGTCGACAGCGGTGCGGTCTTGACGATGTCCTGGATCGACAGCCGGGTGTACTCCTCCGTGACCACGGGCAGACCAAAGACGTGGAGCCTGGCCCGCTCTCCGACCCGCTTCTGCTCGGCTTCCACCAGCGAATCGAATTCGGCCAGGAAGCCCCGCCGGGACGAGGGGTGGAGGTAGTCGAGCGTGAACCGGTAGTGCGCCGCAGCAGCGGTCCCGTCCTCCGACAGGAGCATTCCCCGGTAGAGCTCATGATCCATGAGGCGGGCCGCAATCGCAGCGTACTCCGCCAGCCCCGGATCGAGCTGCTCAGCATCCCAGCTTTCGGCCACCGCCCCCGGATCGGCACCGGCCAGGGCCAGGACCGCGGTCATCCCGCCCAGCGCACCGGTCGTGAGCGGCTCCCCGTAGAAGTCCGTCGCGGTCGGCGGAGACAGTGAATACTCCTGGTCCAGCTCCACGCGCCCTTCGACCCACGCATCGATCCGGGCCATCGATGCCACCAGGTCCGGAGACAGCGCCGCAGCCCGGTGCGGGTTCGTACCCGGGGTGACGTACAGCACTCCGAATGCCCCGCCGTCATCGCCAAACGAGTCCTTGAAGCGGGCCAACAGCTCCATTTCCGGCCCTTCGAACCGAAACAGCTTGCGAAAGGAGAAGTCGAACCGCACCCCGTTGAGCGGGATCAGCGGGCTTGCCATGAAGGCCGTGAACGCCAGGGCGCCGGCCAGAACCCAGGCCCGATACCGGATCAGCCAGGAAGCGAAGAGCCTCGACATCCCCCCCTCCACACCAAGCCGCCATCATAGCGCAGGCAAGCCCGGTTGGAAACGCCCAACAAGTCGCACGCCGAACAAGTCGTAGGTCGTGCCTGACTGGTGCGAGGAGTTGTGTTCCCCGTGTGAAGAGTTGCGGCCGAACCCCGGCCGCTGTACTCTCGCTGCCTGTCGGGGACTGCCGTCTTCGTGGCAGGGCCCCCAAGCCCGGTTGAGAACCCAGCGCTCGCACGAGCGCACCAGCACAAGGCGAGGCATCGTGAGCGCCAATCGAAACATCTACACGCTGTGCGCAGGCCTGGTCGAGAAGTTCGTGCGGACTACGGTCACCCACCCCTGGGCCACCCTTCTCATTGCCCTGTCCATGACGGTCACGCTGGGCTACTGGGGCATCAAGATCCCCCTCAAGACGAACATCGAGGATCTGTTCCCCGAAACCACCCCGCACGTGGTGCAGGCCAAGCTGACCCGGGAGCGCATCGCCTCGTCCACCCAGGTCATGATCGTGGTGGCATCCCCCGACAGGGAGGCCAACCTCCGCTTCGTCTCGGACCTGGCGGGAAAGCTGTCGGAAAACCCCCTCATCCAGTCGGTCGAGTACCGGCGGGACATCTCCTTCTTCAAGAAGAACGCGGTCCTGTTTCTCTCGGAAGAGGAGCTCCGCAAGCTCGACCGCAAGCTCAAGAAGGCGATCAGGAAGGCGGTGGGCGAGGAAATGGGCCCCTTCGGTGGGGAAGAGGAGGACGGTCCCACCGGCGCTCCGGGGGCAACCAGGGGGGGCGAACCCACACCCGAGGAAGAAGCGGAGCTGGATGCCGGCCTCGATGAGGACTTCGGTGCGGAGGCTGCCAAACCCGCAGATGCGGCCGGGGCCAAACCCCCAGATCTGACCCGGGAGGAAGAGGCGGAGCTGGATGCCGACCTCGACGAGGACTTCGGAGCGGACGACGGAGGGGTCGGCGACGCCAAGGCCGCGGCTGCAAAGGTCGACGAGGACTTCGGTCCCGACGACGACGGCGAGGAGGCCTCCTTCGAAGTGCCGACCGAAGAGGAGGTCAAGAAGAGATACGGGGTGTCGTCGCTGGCCGAGCACGACGTGAACGCGGAGGGTACCCTCATCGGCATGAAGGTGTTTCCGTCCTTTGCGCCGGCGGAAGTCACCCGTTCGAGAGAGCTCCTCAAGCTCATCGACGGAACCGTCGCAGGGCTGAACCCCGCCTCCTACAACCCCCAGATGGAATGGACCATGGAGGGGGACTACCACAAGAAGATCGAGGAGATCGATGTCCTGACGCAGGACCTCCTCGTGTCGACCTTCTCCGCACTGGCGTTGATTCTCGGGCTGATCTCGATCTTCTTCCGCCGCCCCCGGATCGTCATTCTCACCTTTGTACCTCTTACTGCCGGGCTGGCCTGGACGCTGGGATTCGCGTATGCCGCCATGGGGTATCTCAACCTGGTCACGGCCTTCATCTTCGGCGTGCTGTCCGGCCTGGGGGTCGAGTACTCCATGCACGTGGCCGAGCGCTACGTCGAGGAGCGGGAACGCGGGAAGCCGCCGGCCCAGGCCGCCATCGATTCCCTGGTCCACCTCAGTCGGGCCATGTTCGGGAGCGCGGTCATGACCGCATTCGGCTTCCTGGCCCTCATGATCTTCGAGTTCCGAGGCTTTTCCCAGTTCGGGGCCATTGCCGGCGTCGGCATTCCCCTCTGCCTGCTCGTGGTCTACGTGTTCTTCCCGCCCCTGGTCGTGATCTTCAACCGGATCGTGCCGGAGAAGCCGTATGCGCAGCGCCTTTCGGTCGACCGCGGAACGGGCCTGTTCTCCACCCCCCGCAGGGCCGCTGCCGTCCTGGCCGGGACCCTCGTCATCGCGGCCGGGTTCCTCGGCGGCCTGGGGCAGGTGGACTTCGAGCCGGACATGAAGAAGGTCATGACCCCGAGCAAGGAGACCCAGCGGGCCAGGCTCATGAAGCGGTACCACCGGGAAGTGTCCTCCACTTCCGCCTCCCCCATCGCCCTGCTGACCGACTCGCTCGAGGAAACCCGGAAGGTCCAGCGCTACCTCGAGCACAACAAGGACAGCTACTCACGCCTCGAGACCATTTCCTCCGTGTTCACCTTCGTTCCGGACGGCCAGGACGGGAAGCTGAAGATCGTCGAGGGGATGCGGAAGCGCCTGAAGAACAAGCTGGGAGCCCTGAAGGGTAAGGACCTCGACGATGCCCGCAAGGCCCTCGAGTACCTGGAGCCGGCCCGGTTCGAGGTGGACGACCTCCCCGAGTGGGTGCGCAAGAAGTTCACCGACCGGCAGGGGCATTTCGGCACTTTCGTCATCCTGACGGCCCGCGGGAACAAGGCCAACGCCCTGGAGGTGGGCGAGATCACGTCGCAGCTCGATACCATCGAGGTCGATGGCAAGGCCTACAAGACCTCGGCCAGCTACTTCATCCTCAAGGACGTGTATGACATCGTCCGCAAGGAAGGACCGCTGGCGCTGCTGCTGGCTGCGGCGGGAGCGTTGATCATGGTGCTCCTCGACTTCCGCAAGTTGTGGCAGGCCGCGGTGGCGTTCGTCCCGGTGCTCCTGGGAGTCGGGTGCTTCGTGGGGCTGATGGGGTGGACCCGGGAGAACTTCACCATGTTCAACATGATCATCCTCCCCTCGATCTTCGGCACGAGCATCGATACCTGCACGCACATCCTGCACCGCATCCGGGAAGAAGGCCCGCAGCGCATCGGACTCATCGCCAACACGACCGGGGCTGCCACGTTCCTCGGTGCAGCGTGCAACGCCCTGGGGTTCGGAAGCCTGCTCTACGCGACGAACCCGGGCCTTGCCAACATCGGCAAGCTGGCACCGGTCGGCCTGCTCCTCTGCTGGCTCGTCTGCCTCGTCCTGACCTGCTCGTGGGGATACCTGCGGGAAGCTCGCAACCGGTAAGAACTACGGTACCATCGCGCAGCCGCCGGAACACCACGGCTCTTCCGGGTCGCACGGGAGCGAGCAGGTGAACATGCAGCCGGGGATGCCGCACGGGTAGCAGCAGGCAAGCCCGCTCTTGCACTCCCCGCCGTCCGGACCGCACGGCTCGCCCACGTCCGCCGGGGGATAGGAGACCGGCTCGCAGAGGCCCGGCTTGGCCATGGCCCCTCCGCACATCTCCCCCCCGATCACGTCGCATACCCACGGGCCGTCGCACGACTTGCCCGGCGCGCAATGCTGAACCTCGTAGCACCATTCCAGCGCACCCACCGGATCCTCCAGGCAGAGTCCGGGGTATTCGCCCTCGAGGCAGTGCAGCCCGGGCACGCACGACCACTCCCCGATGCATGACTGTCCCAGCGTGCACTCTGCGTCCGTGAGGCAGAGCTCTTCGGGCCAAGGGTTCTTGTCCACGCACTGTCCCGGCTTCTCGTCGTCGGCATCGTCACCGCAGGCCCCGGTGTACGGGTAGATCGCTCCCTGGCATTCCTGTCCCGCCAGGCAATCCGCATCCTCGTAACAGGTTCCCGGCTTGAGCGGACAGCACTCGCCCTCGTAGTCCAGCTCCGCATCGTAGTCGTTCCCGGTCCACCAGGGGATGACCCACTGCCCGGTGCACTTGAACACCATGCCGTTGATGGGCGGAGCGCAGTCGGCATCGGCCCAGCAGCCGTTGAGCGGGGCATCGAGGCACACGCCCGGGTGCGAATCAATCAGACACACCTTCCCGCCGGGGCAGAACACCGGGTTGACGCACACCTGCCCCGCAGCGCAGTCGACATCCCCCCAGCACAGCCCCGCCTCCGGAAGCGGCAGGCACGTCCCGAACGCATCGGGGCACTCGTCCGGAGGACCGTCGCACCACGGTTGCCCGACACACCGCATCCCAGGCGGGCACTGGCCGTCCACCTTGCACACCTCCGGAGTCGGAGGGGTCACGCAAGCGCCCGGACTCTGGATCTGGCCGCATTCCATGCCACACTCGCAGAACGTAGGCCCCTCGCACTTCTCCCCGGCCTGGCAGTCGCTGGAATCCCAGCATTTCCCGGTCTGCGGCAGCGGCAGGCAGACCCCGATGTCGGCCGCCGGCGTCGGGAAACCGCACACGAAGGCCATGTCCACGCCCGTGTCGCAGTCCTCGTCCTTGTAGCAGCAACCAGGGGGGATTCCCTGCCCCTCGCAGATCCCCGGGGTATCGATTCCGTCGCAATCCGCGTCGCACGGGCACATGGAGGCCCCGATGCACGTCTCAGTCTCCTTGCAGTCCGAGTCCACCCAGCACTGCGGGGCGTCGACCGGAGGCATGCACTTGCCGACGGCTTCGCCCGGCTGGACCTTGCACACCCCGGCTTCTCCGCCGTTGCAGCTCCCGTCCAGCTCCGCTTCACAGCACGGAGGAACCTGGCACCAGGGGCCGAGGCAGGCATCGGTGTAGTAGCAGCCCCAGGTCCCGCTCATGCAGTCGCAGACCAACGAGGACTCGCACTTGCCGCAGCAGCACTCCTCGCCATACTCGCAGTGCAGCTCACCCTCGCAGGCTCCCGGCTGGAGGGGCGGGGAATCGGCCGGGCATCCGGTGATGACATCCGGAGGACTCCCCTGGTCTTCCACCTCGCCGGAAGTAGAAGCGTCACCGTCCGGTTTCGCGACGTCCCCGGGTCCCACTCCATCCGGGATGGTCGCGTCCCCGGGTTCCGCTCCGTCCGGGCCGGTCACGTCGCCGGCGCCATCCTGCGTGACCTCGCCCCACGGCCCGCAACAGTCGCCCAGCTTCTCCTCTTCCTTCGGGCCGCTGCAGGCGGATGAAAGGACCAGTGCCATCAGGAGCACAATCAGTCGTCGCGTCTTCATCCGGTCACCTCGCACAGGTAGTTACAGGAGGCAGGATACCCTGGTCGGAGCGCGGTGGCAAACGCGGAGGGCGGGGGGGGGCAAATAGGACGAATAGGACGAATAGGACGAATGGAAGACATAGGACGGTACCGGGGGAATGCGGAGGGGCTTTTGACTGGCGGCAGATGGGGCTAGGTCAGCCGTCGTCGCACTCCGGCAGTCAGCGCCAGGCACAGTGCCAGGTACAGTGCCATCATCGCGAGCCACTGCATTCCGCACCCTGCCGTCGGCCCGGCCGAGCACCCGCCGCCCCCTTTCTTCTTTCCCCCCTTGTCCACGGCATCGGCAGAGCCTGCGGAATCGGCCGGCAGGCCATCAACTTGTGCCACGACGTCGGGCAGTGGCTCCGGCGAAGGCTCGGCCGGTGTGACCGCGCAGTCCTCAGGGCAACTGTACAGGGTCTCCTTGCCCGCACACACTCCGTCGCCGCACTTGTCCTCTACCGGCGGCTGGCAGTCAGCCGGGCAGTTGGCCTTTGTCTCCGTTCCGTGGCACCCGCCATCGCCGCAGAACGCGGCTTCGACATCGGCACAATCGAACAGGAAAACCCCGGATGGATCCGCTCCGCCGTCCGTGCCGCAGTAATGGAAACCGTCAGCAACGGACCAGCCGCACGACGGCTCGTCTCCGCAGTGGTCCTTGAACAGCGACTTCCCGATGCACCACTGGAGCACATCCCCCGCACAGCAGCCCTCTTCGGGGATGTTGCCGCACCCCGTGGCAAAACAGTCCGCGGGGCAGACCGTGTAGTCCTCGCCCACCCCGCATTGCCCGTCGCCACAGCCCTCCGGCGGTGCCTCGCAGTCCTCCGGGCAGTTCTCGAACGTCTCCCCCGAGTCGCAGTGATCGTCTCCGCACTCGCTGGCCTTGTATGCCTCGCACGAACGCGGCCAGAGCCCTTCCGGATCCTCCCCTCCGTCCGTCCCGCAGGAATACGTCCCGTCATCCAGGCTCCAGCCGCACCCCATGTGGTGCTGGCAGCTCATCATCTGCTGGTCACCCATGTAGCAGTACACCAGGATGTCCCCCGTGCAGCACCCGAGGTCCGGCAGGAAGTCGCACTGCTCCTTGAGACAGTCCTGCGGGCAGCGCTGGAAGTCCTCGGTCCCGTTGCACACCTCGTCACCGCAGTACCCGGGGTAGAGGCAGTCGACCGGGCAGCTCTCCTGCGATTCCCCTGCCTCGCACAGCCCGTTGGCGCACTGAGGCCCCGGCGGCGGACATTCCAGCGGGTAGGTGCCCTCGGGATCGGCCGCCCCTTCGGCACCACACCCGTATCGACCCAGCTCTACATCCCAGCCGCATCCGCCGGCTCCGGAACAGTCGGCCATCTGGAGCTTCCCGTCTTCCGCACACCAGGTTGCCAGCGCCCCCGCACAGCAGCCCGCAGCAACCACGTCGTTGCATGCCGCCTCGGTGCAGTCCGCCGCACACGTCCCGGAATCCTCCCCGCCGCTGCACTGCCCGTCCCCGCAGTGGTTCAAGCCCGCACCAAGAGGCGTGCACACCCCCGTACCTTCATCCGGTGACGAAGGGTAGGGGACGCAGACGAAACCGCACGGACAGCCCGTCCCGTCGTTTGGAGCCGGGCACCACCGGGTGCAGAGACTCACCCCTTCGAGCCCCGCTGCCGCACAGACCAGGCCCGCCTGGCAATCCGCAGGCTGCCCGCACGGACCGCCCATTCCCGAGCTGCCGGCCGTGCAGTCCGCAGGGCAGATCTCGGGGACCTCCAGGTAGTCGCAGAAGCCGTCGCCGCAAAGAGCGGGCAAACCGGCCGGATCGTGCTCCGCCACCAGCGCCATGAGCCATCCCGCATGGACATCGAGCCGCACAGCGAACGTCTCCCATTCACACCACTTGTCTGCCAGCGACAGCACGCCTGCGACCTCTTCCCGCAAACCGTTGCGGAGGAAGGCCGGGCCGCCGGAATCTCCCGGACACGCGTTCTTCGGGGCCCCGGGAAACGTGAAGCTCCAGAATCCGCTCTCCACCACCTGCCCGATGGTCAGCTCCAGGTGGTGCTTCTTCCCGCTCGTGTTCGGGTCGACGGCCACGGTCTTGCCATAGCCCACGTATTCCACCGGAGCGCCGTCCATGCAATCCAGCGACCCCAGACGCATCGCCATCGGTACTGCAGCCGCCGGCTCCGCAAGCAGCAGCAGGGCCAGGTCGTGCGGCTGCCCCAACTGCGGGTCCGACAGCGGTTGTCCGTAGTCCGGGTGCACGAACGCCTGGCTCACCGTATGCACCGAGAGCGGTGCCCACCCGTCCCCTCCCAGCCGGAATTCCTTGGGAGGAGCATCCGGGTTCACACAGTGCGCCGCGGTCAGCACCATCTGCGGCGAGATCAGCGTCCCGGTGCAGGCACCGAAGTCCCCCAGCACCATGCCGACTGCCGGATGCCCCTCGTCAGGCTCGCCTCCCACGAGCGGAAGCTGCACCGTCGATGAGGAACTCGCCGGAGGCGTAACTTGTGGACCGGTCCCGCCGCAGGCAGCAAGCACGCCTGCCATGCACGTCAGTGCCGAAAAGGACCACCCGTTCTTTCCCATCTTCCCTCCCGTCCCGGCTGCCGCCGGGGTGAGCCTTGGCCACCAGGACCGCCCCAGGATAGCCGAGCCGTCCGGTCAACGTCAAACAACGAATCCCATTGCACAGTGAGGCCGGCTGTGGACAATCGGAGCAGGGCCTCGTCACGGGGGATTCGAATGCGTCTCGACTGGTTGCTGGTAGCGTCGCTGCTTGCGGTCGCTGGATGTTCCGGGAAGACCGGAGCGGGGCCTTCCGATGATGCCGCAGCGGATTCCGGATTGGTCGATGTTCCCGCCGACGGTCCCCTCCCGGATGTCGACTCCGGGGTTCCCCTGGCAGATGCCGCAGCGGACGGACCCGCCACGGCGGACGGAGTACCCGAGGCTGACACTGCACCGCTGCCCGGCGACTCGCTTGAAGAGCTTGTCCTTCCCGTCTGCGTCGAGCCCGCCGGCGGAGAGCCGGTTCCGGTACTGGCCGACGAGACGTTCGACCTCGGCCCCTACCTCGTGAACCCGTCCCCTACCGCCATGACCGTGATGTGGCGGACCCTCGAACCCGCCGGTGGAACGGTTCTCTTCGGTGCGGGCGATGCGCTCGACCGGCAGGCCGCCCACGAAGGACAGGCAACCGTCCACGAGGTGCTCCTGGACGACCTCGCACCCGCCACCCGCTACTCCTACAAAGTGGAATCGGGCGGCACCAAGTCGCAGGTCCACCACTTCACCACGGCCCCCGACCCGGTCCAACCGGTCCGTTTTGCCCACTTCTCCGACAACCAGAACGGCCCCGACGTCTTTGCCCAGCACATGCAGGCGCTGGCAGCCTGGGGACCACAGCTTCTCGTCGGCTCCGGAGACCACGTGCAGGCCGGTCTCGACGAGCCCCTCTGGAAAGAGCAGCTATTCGGCCCGGCACGAGCCCTGTTTCACGAAGTCCCGCTCCAGCTCGCCATGGGGAACCACGAGGAAAATGCCCCCTTCTACTACGACCTCATGTCCAACCCCCATCCCGCAGACCACCCGGAATGGGAATCCCACTACGGGTTCCGCTTCGGAAACACCTTCTTCCTCGTGATCAACACCAACTACTTCCTCTGCCCCATCGGCACTGTCGAGCTGCCCGAAGGTCAGCACATGCGGGAGCTGGCCGAGTCTCCCGACGCACAGTCCGCCACCTGGAGGATCGCACTGGGCCACGAAAACGCGTTCTCCGAATGCTGGGGTGACGGGGACTGCGACTACGACGGCACGCTTTGCATCAGGAACTACGTCGTGCCCATGCTCGCAGAACGGGGATTCCACTTCTACATCTCAGGGCATACCCACGCCTACGAGCGGGCCAAGGCCGGCAACCTCGTCCATCTCATCGCCGGCGGCGGCGGCGGCTCGCTCGACGCCTGGTGCAAGGACTGGGAGCAGACCACAGTCGTTCACACCGCCCACCACCACCTCCGGTTCGAGGCCGGCTGCCAGACCCTCCGCATGGAGGCCGTCGACCTGGACGGAACCGTGTTCGACTGGGTCGAGCTCGACAAGGACCAGCCCGGCGTGCTCTCCGACCAGGGCCCCATCCCCGAGCTCCCCCCTCCGAACCTGAACTCGGATCGCAAGCTCAGTCCGCCTGGTGCTGAACCTCGATCTTCTTGATGAGCGGGCTGGCACCGCCGTCGCCGACGTGCAGATGGACCGCGACTTCGAGGAAGGTTCCTTCGGCATCGGGATAGCCTGACAGATCGAGCGGGAACTCCTCGGGAGGGTAGGGGCCGATGACCGGATGCCATTCCTTGCTTTCGAGCCCCTCCTTCGTGTCCGCAGCCCGGAACGAAATGGCGATCCACCCGTTGGCCGTGGCCAGGAAGTCGACCGAGAGCAGGGACCAGAAACCGGCAGGAAGCCCCTCGGACGAGAAGGTATGCAGGTAGAACCCCGACGGCGTGACGAACGTGATGAGCTGGTACCCCGTCATGTCGCTGTACGTGTAAGGGTTGCTCCCCACCGGGTATTCACCGATGACCTGCATCTGCGCGACATCGATCTTGCTGGCCGAATTGCCGGACTGGTTCACCGCCCACACGAAGCCCTTGTGGTCGATGCTGATTCCGACCGGGTTCTTCCACCCGCCCAGCGAGATGGTCCCATCGAGCGTCATGGTCTCCTGGTCGATCACAGCTACCTGCCCGGCCGAGTCCAGCGCGGCAAAGGTCTTGCCCTCCGCATTGGCCGCGATTCCACGAGGATATCCGGGAACCGTCACCGACTTCCATTCCCCGATGGCCGGGTCGTACCGGTGCACCGCACTCTCCGAGAAGCAGCTCGCCACCCAGATCCGATTGAGCCCGTCCACTCCGATGCCGTACGGCGAGAAGATCCACCCCCCGTTGTCCGGCGTCAGCATCTGCGTCTGCCCCGTTGCCGGGTCCACCCGAACCACCTTGTTCTGACCCCGCCCCGAGACCCAGATGATCCCCGTCGAATCGATGGCCAGCCCGTACGGGTTGTCCGGAATCGAGATCGTCTGCACCGTCGCTCCGGCCTCCGGCTCGAGGCGATACAGCTTCATGGCACTCCAGTCCGCGACCCAGGCATGGTTGTCCTTGTCGACCCCTGCCCCCCGGAGCAGCGTGGCCCCCACCGGCTGGACCGTGAACTTGATGCATTCGTCCTGGTTGGCCGGAACCACTTCTGTGCCTGTCACTTTCCCGTCGCCGTTCTTGTCGAGTGACGTCACCACCTCGCCGTCCCCGTTCTTGTCCGGGCAACCCAGGTCCGACAGGATGATCTTCACCGCCTTGCCGTCCCCGCGGCACGCGACCCACACGTTGCCGTCCAGGTCCACCGCGGTCCGGGAAGGATCGTAGCAGACCTTGTGTCGGCTCTTCTCCTGTCCGCTCACCGTGTCGAGCCGGGAGACCGTGTTTTCCGGGGAATTGGCAATCCAGATCGAGGGGAACTGGAGCACCCCCTTCTTCAGCAGCAGGTACCCCTTGTCGTCCGTTCCGAGCCCCTTTGCATTCTCTTCGTCCAGCACGAACGACGCCCCCTGGCCCGGTCCTGCCGTCTGTCCATGGCACCCGGGGCCGCAGTCCTCGAACACGTGCTCGCCCGGCCCTTCGTCGACGGCTCCGTTGCAGTTGTTGTCCAGGTAGTCGTTGACTTCCTCGGCTCCGGGGTACGAATCCGGGTCGAGGGGAAGACAGTCGTAGAAATCCGGCCAGCCGTCGTTGTCGTCGTCCGAGTCGCACATGTCCCCGTTCGAGTCGGCATCGTTGTCTTCCTGGAGCGGGTTGAACGCCTCGGGACAGTTGTCCAGCTCATTCTCGAGCCCGTCCCCGTCCACGTCCCAGTCCACGCAGTCTGCGCTGCCGTCCAGGTCGTTGTCCGGGTACCCCTCGTCGACCGCCAGGTCGCAGTCGTCATCGAGCGCGTTGCACAGCTCCTCGGACGGCGTCTTTCCCATGCAGGGGGTCCACCCCCCGCCGACCTGGCAGAACTGCTCCCCCGTACACTCGCCGAATTCGTTCTTCACGTAGCAGATCCGGCTGGAGCCCACATGCTGCGGCCCGCAGTCGCAGGCCAGCGACACCGGCACGCACTGCAGCACCGCCACGTCGAAGTCCACGCTGGGGAACTTCATGCACGCATGGTTGGGAGGACAATCCGCCGTCGTCTCACAGCCGATCCCGCACCACGTCCCGTTTCCGAACTCGATGCACAGGTCCCCCTCCCCGCCGCAATCGGTGCTGCTGGCGCAGGGGCGGCATATCTCCCAGTCTCTCGGCACGCACGCCTTCACCGTGTCCTCGGGAGACAGGGCTGCCGTGGCACAGAACAACCCGACGGGGCATTCCTCGCCGCACAGGACGGTGCATACCCGGCCCGTCGGACCGGCAATGCACACCCCCCCGGGACAGTCCGCGTCGCCTGCACACGGTGACAACAGGGGGAACGTGATCTCGTGTTCGGCATCCGGGACTCGGGCGTCGAGGGTGACATCCGGAGACGGGAGCGATTCGGGCTGCGTGTCCTGGGCCGGGGGAGCCGGATTCTTCTGGGAACAGCCCGCAAGGGCAGCCGCCACGAGGCAGCAGGCCAACACGAGGCCGGAGCTCCCGGCGTTGCGCCTTCCCTGTTCGAAACCGCAACCCCCGCAAAGCCCAATCGAAGTGCGCTTCATGTGCCCCCTCCGGTACGAGTTTCCGTACCGACCCGCCGCCAATATACCCACGGAGGGGGGCCCGGGTCAATCCACGGGGGAGAGAATCAGAGGGGCCACTCCACCATCACCACCGACTTGTCTTCCTTGTGCGCCGTGAAACGGAGAATTCCGTCGTAGAAGAACACGCAGCCCGGCCTCTCAGTCGTCTCGCAGATGATCTCCCGGTACCCGCTCTTCTCCTTCCCGTCCAGCACCACGTCTCCCTGCTCCGTGGCCACTGCCCAGTGCTTCCCGTCCGGGCTGAATGCCGCCGTCCCCGCCCGGGCATAGATCCCCTGCGACTTCCCGTCGAGGAAGACCTCCACGTCCCCGACCCGCACCAGCATCAGCATGTGCCCCTCGGGCCCGAACACCAGCCGGAACGGGTAGCCCTTGAGCGGTTCTTCCTTCCCATCAAGGACCAGGTTCCAGGTCTCCCCTTTCAATGCAAAGTAGCCGAACCGGGTGCCGTCCGCACCGAACGTCAGGTTGTTGACTTCATCGTACGGCGGACCTTCGGCATCGCCGTTCACCGCGAAGATCTTGCCCTTGTCGAGCGCGATGTATGCCGGATGCCCGTCCGAGGGGCTCAGGACCAGCTCTTCCCCCAGCCCATCGTAGGCCTTTCCGGCCTTCCCATCCACCACCACCGCCGGTTTCTCCCCCTGCGGGGCAACCCACGCCAGGTGCTTGCCGTCCGCGCTGAACACCGGCGTCGGCCACGCGTCGGTGCCCGACGAGTCGGTCCGCTTCGGGAACCGGGCGATCTCCGCCCCGTCCACCACGATGGTCCATTCCTCCCAGTCGCGGGCCGCGTATGCCAATCGACCGTCGGCACCGAACTTGAGCCCGGTCACGAAGCTGTAGATCCGCTGCTGCACCCCGTCCACAACCACCGCATATTTCCCGTCCAGGCGGGTCTCGTAGGCCATCTTCTTCCCGTCCGGGCTGAAACTGGGTGTCTCCGGTTCCCCGATCGGAGAAATCTCCTTGCCATCCGCCACGATGTGCGTCTTGTCCCCTCTCGTTCCGAGGTACACAAACCGGCTTCCGTCCGGTGAAAACCGGGCATCGTTCAGGTTGGCCGAGTCGAACTCGGGGCCGGCCACGCCGTCCACCGCAATCCGCTCCCCCTTTGCGGTCAGGTTCCTGAACGCCAGGCGCTTCGAGTCGCGACTCCATTTGGCATTCATGAGCGTCGCCGTACCTTTCACCTTGAACTCACGCGGTTCTCTCCCGGAGACGATGACCTTGCAGTCCCCCTTGCTGCACTTCACGTGGGCCACCCGAGAGCCGTCCGGGCTCACCAGGAAGCCGGTCGTGGCCGACCAGTCCGGGTCCTTCCATTCTGAGATCTTCTTCTCCTTGACCACGGGCCCTCCGTCGGGCGGTACCTGGGCGACAAACCAGATGCTGAGCGCAACTGTGATGAGCATGTTGTCCTCCTACTCGTCCTCTGCTGCAATCAGTTTGGCACAGTCGACCGAGTCATGCAAGACGCTGTCTCGCTCAGCGGTCAGGTCGACGGCAGCGTGAAGTGGAAGACTGAGCCGACGCCAGGCCGCGACTCCGCCCAGATGCGGCCTCCGTGCCGTCCTACGATCTTCGCACAGATGGCCAAGCCAATCCCCGTGCCGGGGTATTCATCGTGCGAGTGCAGGCGCCTGAACATCTGGAAGACCTCCTCGGCCTTGTCCGGGTCGAAGCCGGTGCCGTTGTCCGACACGGAAATGAGCCAGCTCCCCTTTTCCCGGACCGCATCCACCAGCACCCGGGGAGGCACTCCCTGTCGGCGGAACTTGATCGCGTTCCCGATCAGGTTCTGGACGAGCTGCACGAGCTGTCCCCGGTCCCCGGTCACGGTGGGCAGTGGTCCCGCCGCCACCTCGCCGCCAGAGGCGGCCAGCTCGTTCCGCACCGTCTCCAGCACCGTCGTCAGAACCTCTCCCAGGGCCACCGGCTCCATCGGTTTGCCCTTGGATTCCACCCGGGAGAGCTCCAGCAGGTCGAGGATCAGGGCCCGCATTCGGTCGACCCCCTTGCGGACCATCCCCGTGAGCCGGATCTGGCTATCGCTCAGCCTCCCTTCGAAGGAATTGACCAGGATGTCCGTGAGCATCGCGATCTGGTTGAGCGGCTGCTTGAGGTCGTGGCAGGCCACGTACGCGAACTGCTCCAGCTCCTCGTTGGACTGCCTCAGACGGTCATTGAGCTGCCGGACTTCGGCCTCTGCCCGGCGTCGCTCCGTGACCTCCTGGAGCAGGCTCTCGTTCAGCCGCTCCAGCGCTTCCCTGACGGCTGTGAGCTCCTGGTTCTGGCGCACCGTGTTTTCGTAGGTCGACAGCAGCACGTCGAGCATCCTGCGTCGAGAAGAATGTACCGTCCGAGTGCCTCCGGGCAACTCCACCTCGAGCGGAGGCAGCACCTCGATGTCGTCGCGAACCCGCCGAGGACCTCCGCTCAGGAGCTTGCGAATCCGATCCACCAGCAGACCGTCATCGCACGGTTTCGTGATGTAGTAGTCCGCCCCGGATTCCAGACCCTCCAGCACCTCCTCAGGGTCGCCGAGAGTGGTCAACAGGAGCACCGGCAGATCGCGCAGCCTGCGATCGCTCTTGATCGCACGGCACATCTGGTAGCCGTTCATCCGCGGCATGAGCACGTCCGACAGCACCAGATCCGGACGTTGCCTGGCGATGGCACTGAGCGCCTCCGCCCCGTCCGGGGCCAGGTTCACGCAGAACCCGTTCTCCTCGAGCACCAGCTTCAGGCGCTCCGCCTGCGTCCGACTGTCCTCCACCACCAGGACATGCGGTATCTCAACGGTCTGGTTCATGACGCACGACCTCCCCGATTCTGGTCGCCAATCCGTTCAAGGAAACCACTTCATCGACTGCTCCGGCAGCCAATGCCGTGCGAGGCATCCCGTAAACCACGCACGACTGCTCATCCTGAGCCAGAACGTACCCCCCCCGGTTCCTCAGGCTCAGCAGGCCGGCCACCCCATCCTCCCCCATCCCGGTCAGGATGATGGCCAGCGCGCTTCGGCCGAAAGCACGTCCCACCGACTCGAACAGGTGATTCGCAGACGGAACGAACCCGTCCCCCGCACTGCCCTCGTGCAGCACCACCCGTCTCGGTTCCACCCCGAGGTGCATGCCGTCCGGAGCCAAATATACCACACCTTCCAGGAGCGGTTCACCATGCTCCGCCACCTTCACCCGCAGGCGTGTCGCGAGGTTCAGCGACGAGGCCAGGCTTCGGACAAACCCCGTACAGATGTGCTGGACAACCAGGATGGGCACAGGGAACCCGGGCGGAAGATCCCCCAGGATCTTCTGCAGCGCCCCCGGCCCCCCGGTCGACGCCGCAATCGCCACCGCACGCACCAGTCTCTGGGGCGCCGGCCGTCGATCCTCCGCGTCCAAAGAGGCCGGAAGCGGCCGACGCGCGGGGGTTTCAGCCCTTTTCCAATGTCGTATCACCTTCACCTGGGAAAACGTGCGAAGGACATTCCGGTACTCCGCCGCTTCCCGCTCGAATGTCGGGTACCCGGGCCCCGACGGCTTCAGCATGGCATGAAGCGCCCCCAGCCGCATCGCATGCATCGACTTCTCCGCCTCCGCCACGTCCAGGTTCGACGTCACCAGGACGACGGGGGTCGGAACCTCGCCCATGATCCGCTTCGTGGCCTCGAAGCCGTCCATGACCGGCATGAGGATGTCCATTGAAATGACATCCGGCCGCAGCCGACTGGCCAGGCGGACGGCCTCGGCCCCGTCCCGCGCCTCGCCTACTACAGTGAGCTCCTCATCCTCCTGGATGATCGCCACCAGCAGCGCCCGCACGGTGTCCGAGTCCTCCACGACCAGCACCCGCACCATCGCATCACCTCACAGCAGCCTGGCAATCGTCTCGAGCAACTGACCCTGGTCAAAGGCACTCTTCACGATGTAGGCGTCGGCACCGGCCTCGAGCCCCCTGGTTCGATCCTCCTCGCTGTCCAGTCCAGTCACCAGAACGACTGGAAGCTCCGCATGCCGGCCGGAGCCCCGGATCGCCGTTGTCAGCGCGACCCCGTCCATCCGCGGCATCTGGATGTCCGAGACCACGAGGGCAAAGTCCATGCGCTGGAGCAGATCCCACGCCTCGAGTCCGTCCGCCGCCACCGCGACGTGGTAGCCCGCGGATTCCAGGATCATCTTCTCCAGGCTGCGCGTCGTCAGGGAGTCATCCACCAGCAGCAGCCGGGATCTGGCCCTGGCTGCCTGCCGGTCCTCCCGGCGAAGCCAGGCACCGCCGGGCGCTGCCCCGCCGATTGCTTCCAGGAGCCCGGATGGATAGAGGATGAGGGCCATCCGGCCATCGGGCAGCGTCGTCGCTCCCGACAGGTGTGGGATCCTGCCCAACCGCGGGCTGAGCGGCCGCACCAGGATTTCTCGCGTTTCCAACAGTTGATCCACCAGCAACACGGCTTCCTTCCCCTGCACGGACAACACCACTCCGGACAGCCGCTCCCCCGGAGTCCATGTCCGGGTGCTTCCTCTGTCCAGCAGGCCGCAGAGGGGGGCCACCGACAAGGGGCGTCCCTCCAGCATCAGGACGCTTCTGGGACCCGTTTGCCGGATCTCGTCTGCCGAGGCCCGGATCAGGCGCTGCACTTGTGACGATGGAATGGCGTAGCAGACCCCCTGTTCCGACACCAGCAGCGCCGATACCGTGGTCAACGTCAGCGGCACCGTCAGCGAAACGGTCGTTCCCCGCCCTTCCTCGGAAGATAGCTGCACGGTCCCCTGCATCTCCTCCACCCTGGTCCTGACCACGTCGAGACCGACTCCGCGGCCCGAAACCTCGGTCGTCTCCCGGGCCGTGGTGAAGCCCGGCAGCAGGAGCAGCCGCAGGAGCGAATCCGAATCGTCCGCGACCTGCAGCCCCTGCCGCTCCGCCTCCTTCCGGACGCCTCCCCGGTCGATCCCACGGCCGTCATCCTCCACCACCACCTCCACCTGCCCACGCTGCAATGATGCCGCCACTCGAATCGTCCCTCGGGCTCTCTTCTTGGAGGCTGAGCGGACTGCTGGCGGTTCGATCCCGTGGCCCACGGCATTGCGAACCAGGTGCACCAGCGGATCCTTCAGCCCCTCCAGCACCGCCCGATCCATCTCCACATCCTTGCCCGAGATCTCGAGATCGACTTCTCTGCCAAAGGCTTTGCCCAGGTCACGTACCGTGCGGTCGAGCCCCGCACACGCCAGGTGGAACGGGAGCATCCGGAGCTGCTGGAGATCCTCCTCGAGCTGCTCCACCACCAGCCTCGCAGAATCGACGTCGGCTTTCAAGGCAGCCCGGGTGCGAGACAGCCCGCTCCGCAGGCTTCGAATGCCTTCGAGCAGACGGTTGGGGGCCGCAGTCCCGGGGCTCGTGCTTCGACCTGCAAGCCCCTTCATGCCTCTCCCAGCCCGCCAGTCACGGTCCAGTCGATCCGCCAGCCCCTGCAGTTCGCCCAGATCCGCCAGCCAGGCACCCAGACGGGCGGCCCTCTGTCCCAGCTCGCGGGAAAGGGAGAGAAGATCGTCGAGCCGCCCCGCATCCACCCGGATCGTTCTCGCCAGCTCCGCACCATCCGCCCCCTGCTCAGATGCCGGTGCCGGCGGTTGGCCCGACGCAACGGTGGTCCCTGGCCCCTGCTCAGATGCCGGTGCCGGCGGTTGACTCGACGCTACGGTGGTCCCTGGCCCCTGCTCAGAGGCCGGTGCCGGCGGTTGCCCTCGGACCCCTGCGGCTCCTGGTCCGTCAGCGGCCTTCGCCGGCGCCTCGCCTCCCCCCGGCGTGGCACCGTCGGCCGCGGCCGCCTCCATCCGGCCGGTCACCTCGTCGAAGAACGTCGCTGCCAGTCCGCGCCCGGTCCGCAGCTCCACCCCGGCCTCGTGAAACCGGTCGGCCTCGGCGTACAAGACCTCGAACAGCATCGGAGACAGCGGCAGCCGCCCGGAGCGCACGGCGCTCATCACCCCTTCCAGCCGGTGGGCAGCAACCTCGAGCACGGTAAGTCCCATCGCCCGTGACGCGCTCTTCAACGTGTGCGCAGCCCGGAACAGAGCGTCTACGTGCGGTCGCGCGTTCTGGACCGTCCCCCCCTTTTCCAGGGCGAGCAACTCCCGATTGAGCGAGCCGACGTGCTCGTCCAGCTCCACCAGGAATCCGGCCATGAGCCGCTCCTGAAGCTTCTTCGGATCCACCGTCTACACCCCCTGACGCTCCACGAGTGCCTTGAGCTGCCTGCTGACCTCGTTCAGATCGCGCGCCGATTGCTCCACCTGTCGAGTCGCAGACAGGTTCTGCCGGGTCGTCACGTCGATGCTCTTCATGGCCTGCTGGATCTGCGCCATCCCGGTAGACTGCTGTCCGGATGAGGCCATCGCCTGTACCGATGCCTGCGCCGATTCCGCGATCGTCTGCGACAATGCGGCAATCGTCATGCCGGCCCGCTCCAGAATCGGTACCGCCACCGCCACGGACTTGGTCGATTCCTCGGTGGCCAGGACCGCATCGTTGGTGGCCTTCTGGATGTCCGTCAGGATCTGTCGCACCTGCCCGGTGGCTGCCTTGGATTGCTCGGCCAGCGACTTGACCTCACGGGCTACGACTGCAAAGCCCTTGCCTTCGACGCCGGCCCGCGACGCCTCGATGGCCGCGTTCAGGGCCAGCAGGTTCGTCTGGTCCGCTATGTCGTTGACGGCTGCGATGATCTCGCCGATGGCCTGCATCCGCTCCGCCAGCGCAAGGATGTTCTCTGCCACCGCCTCGACCCTTTCCCGCACCTGGCTGATGGACTGGTTCGCATCCACGACGGCCTGGCTCCCCTCTTCTCCGATGCTCTCCGCTTTCCGACCTTTCTCCACGATGGCCTTGACCCGCTGGGTGGCCTGCTCCGAGATGTGCTGCAGCTCGTCCACGGTCGACACGGATTGTGCGACGGCCGATGCCTGCTCCTCCGCACCGGTTGCCTGCTCCGTCGTCGCTGCCAGGATTTCGCTGCTGGACGATGCCAGCCGGGCCACTGCATCACTCAGTGGCCGGCCGATGCTGCGGGCGGTCATCAACGCGGTCAGCCCCCCGACCAGGATGCCGGCCAGCAGCCCGAAGATCGTGAACTGCGTCGCCCGGCTTGCCGCGTCCGCCGCATCAGTGCCGGCCTGCTCGAAGCGCATGGCCACCTCCTTTTGCAGGGGATCCAGCACCAGGCGGCGGAATTCCCTCCGCGTCACCACCATCTGCTTCAGGCCGGCCCGCTGCTTGTCCTCGGAATCGAGCAACTGGCCGGCAATCGCCGCTGCCTCGTCCAGCAGGGTTGCGAGGCGGCTGGCCCACTCGAGCTCCTTGGGGGTCGCCGCATTGTGCTTGAACTGGGCCAGGAAGCGCAGGGTGTCGTCGATGTCCTCCACCAGCCCCTTGCGGAACTTCTCGTCCGGCAGTCGCAAGTAGCTTCCCACGGCCTTGTTCATTCCGTTGATGTTGATCTCGATCTCCATCAGCGCCGTCATCTTCGCATAGGAGGCCGCTCCCTCGGCGGCCACGGCAGGCTCGGCCTCGTCGTCAAGCAACGCTTCGATCTCGGCCGTCTTTGCCACGAAAGCGACAATCCTCTTCTTCTGCTCGTCATGGCCCCGGATCAGGGCGTCCACCATGCTCCGGAACTCCTCCCCGCGCCGAACGATCTCGTCGGCCCCCTCCTTCACGTCCGCCGCCTCGGACAGCTTCAGAAGCGTTTCCAGCTCCTGGGCCAGCTCTTTCTCGTTCACTTCCAGCCTTTCCAGGTGCTCGTCCGAGGCCTCGTGCAGGTAGCCCAGGACCTGGTACCCCATGGCAATGACGTTCGCCTCGATGGCCGCAACGGTCCGGAGCAGTGGCATCCGGCTCTTGACGATGTCGTCCACCTTCCGGCTGGCCACGACCACCTGGAAGTACACGAATGCCCCGAACACCAGGAACAGGAGCAGCAGGAGTCCCGTCCCGGCCGCCAGCTTGTTGCCAATCGTCATTTTCATGATCTCCTCCGCTCATCCAGTCTCTGCGCCCGTCGTGCCTCAGGTCTTCTGGTTTCCGTTCCGACTCTCAGGGGCCGCCCGCAGCGAATCTGCAAGCAACACCCGGCCATCCACCACCAGTGTTCCGTCCGGAAGCGCACCGCGGACCAGCCCCCCCGGCGAATCCCCCACGGCCCGGACCGATTCCACCGAAACCGATTCGACTCCTTCAACTTCCCCGGCAAGGACGGCAAGCTCCGGCCGCACGCTGCCTACCACCAGCACCATGCCGCCCTCGGGAGCCCCCGCGGTGCCAGCCTGGCTCAGCAGCCGTTCGATATTGGCAACCGGCAGGACCCCCCCCGGCCACGCCATCACGCCGAGGAATGGACCCGGAACACCGTGCAGCGGGGTCAACACCGTCATGCGGGCGACTCTCAGGACCACCGTCGCATCGATTCCATACCGCGCACCGCCACTCCGGAAGAAGACCAGGTCCATCGTGGGTCCCGCACTTCCCGCGTCCTCTCCGGCCCGAGCCAGGCGCCGGGCCCTCTCCTCCAGCACCAGGGCCGTCCGCGTCTCATCCGGTACCAGGGCGGACCGAAAAGCGGCCTGTGCGTTTTCCAGCCGGGACCGGACTTGGGACCAGTCGACGCCCCCTCCCGCTCGAACTGCCCCCCGCTTCATCGGCTCTCCTCCAGCATCCGTTCGAGCACCGCAACCTGTGCCGCTGCGGCCTCAGCCAGGTTCCCGGCAAGCTGTCCCTCCGAGTACGCAAGAACCGATTCCGGCGGCTCCGCCGCTGCCAGCCGGTGCGCATTCCGGAAGGCCCGCAACGCCCCTTTCCGTTTCCCCGACTTCTGGAGAACGACTCCATTGAAGAAATGCGCCACGGCCGCCTGGTGATCCAGGTACAGCGTCCTGCGTAGCTCGGCCAACGCCTCATCGGCATTCCCCCGCTGGAACAGCAGCATCGCCAGCACGAAACGCCCTTCCGGCCATTGCGGCAGCGCTGCGAGTGCCTTGCGGACGAACGATTCCGCTTCCTCCGGGCGGCCGAGGTTTGCCAGGACCCGAACCCGCAGCAACGCCGAGTCCGCGGTGGTCGGAACGGCCTCCAGCATCGCCAGGACCCGCCCGATCTCTCCCTCCCGGAACAACCGGTGAGCTTCCTCCATGGCGGGCGAGGTGCTTCCTGTCCGCACCCCATCCACAACCGGGCACCGCACTGCTCCATCCCGCTGCCCGCGGGCCGCACCGTCCCCCGCTTCGAGACCGGGCAGCTCGAGAGCCTCGAAACGACCCGCGGGTTCGCCAGGATTCCAGGCCTCGACCGGTCCGGCAGTCCCCACACGAGCTTCGAACCGTCCGGTGCTCTTCCCCCGAACCCCCGGTCCGGCACCCGGCGCAGGCTGGTCGTCCGGCCGTCGGTAAAACACGCCGACCTCGCACACCACCGCCTCGAACGGGGCAAACGAACCGAGCGGCGGATCCGAGGCCCCCGTGACCAGCCACCCCCCAGGCGCGAGCGAACGGAAGAACCCATCGGCCACGCGTGCCACGACCTCCCTCGGGAAGTACATGAGCACGTTGCGGCACAGGATCACGTCCACGCCGGCCGTCCCGGACAGGAGATCGGGATAGGTGTCGGCCGCCAGGTTCAGGTAGCGGAATTCCACCGCTCTCCGATAGCGCTCGGCCAGGGTGTATCGACCTCCGGAGTGTCGGAAGCAGCGGGCCGTCGTCTCGGCCGGTGTCGCCCGGAGAGCCCATGTGGAATAGGCACCTTTTCCGGCCTTTGCCAGTGCCCCCCGGGAAATGTCTGTGCCCAGGATGCGGACCCGGCCGGAATACTGTGAGTCGTGGGTCATGATGGCCAGCGAGTAGGGCTCCTCTCCCGAAGCACACCCCGCACTCCAGACCTTGAGGATCTGCCCCTCATCCCGGCCCGCCGCCACCGATGGAAACACGACGTCCATCACGAACTCCAAGGCCTCCCGCTCGCGGAAGAAGTAGGTCTCCCCCACCACGAGGTCATCCACGAGCTCGTCGAGCAGCCGAGGCTCTTCACGAAGTCGGACCAGGTACTCGTCGGCTCGGGCAATCCCGAGTCGCTCCATGGCCCGGCGGATGGCGGTTTCCGTTTCCGGGACCCGCCGGAGCAGGGATTCCAGCCCCGTCCGCTCCGCACAGAACTGCGCAATCCTGGCCGCTGAAGGGCTGGACCAGTTGCCCTCCGCCTGGACGAGGCATTCCCTCCGCCCGTCGGCTCCCTCGCCTCGTGGTCCCCCCGTCCTGCCGACTTCAGGAGATCCCATCCGCCTCACCCTTCATAGCACTGTCCAGTGCCTCAGCCTCGGCTTCGGAAAGGAACGTCGCCAGGTCATGGATTAGAACCAACCCCCCTTCCAGGCGGATCACCCCGATTATGTGCTCCACGCCGGGCACCGCGTTCCTGGCATCCTCGACAACGGAATCATCGACCTCCGCCAATCCCTGCACGTCGTCGCACCGGAATGCGACCAGGCGCTCTCCGGTGTTTGCCAGCACCAGTCGCTCGGATAGCTGAGGGGCACGGGGGGCCATTCGGAACCGCTTCCGGAGGTCGAAGACGGCCGCCAGACGACCCCGCACGTCCACGACCCCCTCCACCACCGCAGGTGCACCGGGCAGAGGCGTCACCCGCACGGCTGCCACCACTTCGCTTACGCAGCGGAGATCGATCCCGTATCGGTCTCCTCCAACCTGGAATACCAGTACCTCCATGAGCGCCTCGTCTCGTCCGTGCCCCACCCTGCCCACCGGTGCCAGAGAAAACCAACCTCCTGCCGGACCCTCCCCAAGATTCCCACATCGGTAATCGCGTCAATTCTGTTTCACTATTGCCCAAACACCTAAACTCGTCAAGCCCGCCGTTGTCCGTTTCGCTCGATCGGTCTATAAGTACTCTGGAGAGTGCGGAGGATTCGGAGTGGCCAACCCGACCGACTGGTGGAAGGAGACGACGGTTTACCAGGTCTATCCCCGCTCATTCCAGGACTCCAACGGAGACGGAATCGGAGACCTCGACGGTATCCTCGCGAGGCTGGACTACCTGGCGGACCTGGGGATCGAGACGATCTGGCTGTCTCCGTTCTATGGAAGCCCGCAGCGTGATTTCGGATATGACATCAGCGACTACAGGAACGTGGCCCCCGAGTATGGCAACCTGGAATCGTGCGATCGCCTGATCTCCCAGGCCCATGCCCGGGGGCTGAAAGTCGTCTTCGACATGGTGCTCAACCACACCAGTGACCAGCACCCCTGGTTCCAAGCATCCCGCTCGAGCCGGGATGACCCCCGGCGCAACTGGTATGTCTGGCGCGACGGGAAGGGACGCTGCGGCCGACGCCCTCCCAACAACTGGCATGCGATGATCGGCGGATCCGGCTGGCACAGGGACGCTTCCACCGGCCAGTGGTACTGGGCCCAGTTCCTGCCTTTCCAGCCGGACTTGAACTACCGCAACCCCGAGGTCCGGGCCGAGATGCTCGATACCCTGCGCTTCTGGCTCGACCGCGGCGTTGACGGGTTCCGGCTCGACATCGTCAACGCCCTGTTCGAGGATGCCGGCTTTCGCAACAACCCCTTTGCGTGGAAGCTCCTCCCCTCGGACCATGACCCGTCCATGTTGTTCCAGTCATCCTCCAACACCCTGAATCACCCCGACACGCTGGCCTTCATGAAGGAGCTGCGCCGGTGCGTCGACGCGTACGACCGTCCGCCCCGGTTCCTCGTCGGCGAGGTCAATGCTTCCATCGAGCAGGCTCGGGCTCACTGCGGCGACATCGCCCCTTCGGCTTCGACCGACGGACTCAACCTCGTCTTCCTCTTCCGCTCCCTTGGCGTGCCGCTCCTCGCACCGAAGATGAGGGCACTCATGGAGGACTACGAGCGGCACTTCCCCGACCCGCTCCTGCCCACCTGGGTGTTTTCCAACCACGACCGCCTGCGCCGCATCTCACGGCTAGACAGCGACACCGCCCGTGCGAAGCTCAACGCCGCATGGCAGCTCACCGCCCGCGGTGTCCCGTTCATCTACTATGGCGAAGAGATCGGCATGCTCCAGCAGCGACTCCCGCTTGCAGGTGCGCTCGACCCCATCCCTCACCGCTTCCGCCTGCCCCAGCTCGCTGCCGACTTCGTCCGCAACGTTCTCCACGAGTCCATCAACCGTGACGAGAGCCGCACCCCCATGCAATGGGACCCGTCCCCCAACGCCGGGTTCTGCCCGGACGGCATCTCCCCCTGGCTCCCCGTTCCGACCGATCTCGATGGGCGGACCGTGCAGCAACAGACGACCAACCCTGATTCCCTCCTGTCCTGCTATCGCCGGTTCCTCCGACTGCGCCGGGAGCATCCAGCACTGCGACGGGGGAGCTTCGAGCTGCTCCCGGAACCCGTGACCGGCAGAGACGTCGTGGGCTACAGGCGCTCGGTACCCGAGGAGACTCTCCTGGTTCTGCTGAACGTGTCGAAGTCCCCAACCCCCGTTCCCGCCGTCGTGCCGCCCGGAGCCCTTATCGCAAGCACTTCAGGAACCCGCAGGCTGGAGGCCCGCCGTGAGCCGCCCCCCCCCCTTGCCCCCTGGGAATGCGTGGTCCTGTCAGTTTCCTGAGCTGGAACGTCTGGACCGGCAATCATCCCCGATACCGTGTTCAGCTTCGCGGAATGTACACGGGCTGCATCGTGTCGTCTTTCCGCCCCCCCAGGAACGAGAGAGCGACCAGCAGCGCCCCGAACCCCAGCACCCACAGCCCCAGCGTCGTCACCGGAGCAAACAACCGCTCGACGACCATGCTGACCATGTCCGT
>Ga0233425_10002002_pt1 | contig 42416 bp, 33 predicted proteins | sample Watercolumn_Towu_2_FD_181712 | JGI IMG/M metagenome (GOLD analysis project Ga0233425, IMG submission 181712) | Freshwater microbial communities from Lake Towuti, South Sulawesi, Indonesia - Watercolumn_Towuti2014_140_MG | ecosystem: Environmental > Aquatic > Freshwater > Lake | place...
TGGTTCAGAACTTGTATCTCAGTCCAGTATAAAATGAGAAAGAATAAGGATGGTAGTCAAACTCGCTATCTTTATTTATCGGGCTTAAAGAATATTTAAATAATGGTTCAATTGAAAATGAAAAACTTTTTGAAACTGAATAATTTATGCCTAAGCCAACTGTTGAATTGTAAATAAATGAATTCAAATTCTTTGAATTGCCAATATTGTACTTATCGTGATCAACTTGAAGGTAAGTACTGTTTTTAAGAACGTACGAAGGACTGATTCCTCCACAAAGCATTAAGCCAAATTTTCTGGATAAAAGATTGTACTTTATTATCAGTGGTATTTCAAGAAGGTTGAAATATTGTACAATTCTTACATTGTTCAAATCGATGGACTCTATTGTGTCCTTGGGCGGATTTATCTTCCTTATATCCTCCGGAATTTTTTCAAAGGCAACATTAATATTGCCTGTTGAAGTATTAATAGAATACAGTAAGAACTGGTTATTGTCCTGAACAAAATTCAGTGCATTATTATTTATCTGACCTATCTTGGAATAAAACAATCCTGATTGAAGTATCCAGCGTTTGTTCAAATTATAGTTTATATCCACACCGCCCGAGTATGCTAACAATGCATCTTCTGAATCATCATATTTTGATTTTAATTCCTGTGTATTGCCTTGCGTATTATGTTCGTAATTAATGCTGATATCCCTGTATGAATAAACTGGAGCGAACTGTGCACCAATAAACCATTTGAGCTTATCAGGTTTTTGATCCTCATAAGTGTAATATTTTAATTTAGGCTCACCCGGACTTGATTGGAAATTATTTTTCAGATATAAATTATATGATACTTCAATTCTATGTTGTTTCTCGTAAGGGATTTCAACAAATAAAAAATCAATTATTCTGATTGGATTTAATACTTCTCTTGTTTGCCGATCTAAAATATTGATTACAACGTTTGATGCTATTTTCTGATTAGCTAAAATCTGATGGTCTGTAAAACTTCTTTGATCAGGATTATCAAGTTTTCGCTTAAGGGACATTTCATCAATATTGTTTTCGATAATTTGATCCGAAGAATTATCCAGATTTGCTTTTTTGAAATGATTACTCACCGGAGCAACCTGATCCGGCTTCTGTTTTGAGGTTTCTTTAATTACCGAATTTCCATCAGGTTTCTCCTGCATAACATATTCCGGTTGATGGTTTTTAAGTATGGCAATGTAATAACCCGAACCAAAGGCTATTAAAATCACAATTGAAGCTGCAATCCACCTGAAATAATACCAAAACACTCCGGTTTTTTCTTTATCAAGATCATGTTCAAGTTTTTTCCATGCATAGGCAGGAGGGTTTTCCCTGAAATTCTTTAGACCTTTATTAAAAAGCAGGTCAATATTTTTTTTCTCGGAATTCACTTTATATCTCTGTAAGAAGCAGAATTGTAAAAATGCTTTTTCACTTTATTTTGCAAAACATAGCGTGCACGAGCGAGGTTTGACTTGGATGTCCCTTCTGAAATACCCAGCATTTCACTTATTTCCTTATGTGAGTATCCTTCGATTGCATACAGGTTGAATACCATTCTGTATTTAGGTGATAACTCCCGAATCAGGTTCACCAAGTCATTTGCCGAAATGTCGGCACTAATGTTTCCAGGATCGATATCTTCATAATTCTCAAATTCATCGCCGAGAGCATACAATTGATACTGTTTTCTGAATTTTTCAAGCGCCGTATTGATCATGATTTTCCTGATCCATCCAGCTAACGAGCCTTTAAATTCAAACTGATCGATTTTCCGAAACACTTTAATAAAACCTTCGTGAAGTGTATCTTCAGCCTCGGTATAGTCTTTCGAATAATAAAGGCAAACACCAAACATTTCTCCTGAAAACATATTAAATAACATCTCCTGAGAGCGCCTGTTCCCCGAAATACATCCTTTTATAATGCTTTCAATCTCGCTTGTTTTCACAGGTTTTACCCAAAACTAAAATCACAGTAAAACCACTAATGTACAAAAAATATTGCAAGAATCTGACAAGATTATTTCTAAGATGGTAAAAGGTATAAAAACGTTGCGTTATAAAATCTTCGGATTTTTTAAAAAAAGTAAACCTTAACGCAACGTCCTGAAAAAATAGTCCATCTTAATGTTATGACAAATTTTGATAATCGCTGTTAGTATGAAATTGATCAGGAACAAATTGATGCATATTACCCGAATTCCTGCAAAAAAATGGGATTCACATTTTACGTTGTTACTTTTGGTTATTGTATTTTTTGTTTTGCTTATCGCTGCGGAAAATGTTATTAAAAACACATTGATCCCACAATAGAACTGCTTAACTCCAAATAATAATTAAGTCTTCTTCTTTTATTAAATAAATGCCCTGTTCTGCAGGGCGTTTTTTTTGGTTTATTTAAACAGCATTACAGTGGAGGAAATTCTAAAAATTTTTTCACGAAACCTGGCTCTGAACAAAATTATCTAAATTTGAAAGCGATATGTAAAGTAATTCTGTAATAAAACTATGAACTACACGAATCTGGATATGAAGATAGTAGATGGCATTGCCATCGTTACTGTTAACCGCCCCGAGGCAATGAATGCTTTGAATTCGAAATTTTTTCAGGAAATGGATCAAGTGATCAATGCCGTTTTAGCCGACTTCTCTATAAAGATCATGATAATAACCGGTTCTGGAAAAGCCTTTGTTGCTGGTGCTGACATAGCTGAAATGGTTAACAAGAATCCACCGGAGGGCGAAGCTTTTTCAAGAGCCGGTCAAAATACATTTAGGAGATTAGAAAAAATGGAAAAGCCGGTTATTGCAGCAATAAACGGATTTGCCCTGGGAGGTGGGCTGGAACTTGCTATGGCTTGCGATTTCAGAATTGCAAGCTCAAAGGCAAAATTCGGTCAGCCAGAAGTCAATCTTGGTCTGATCCCAGGCTATGCCGCAACACAACGATTATCACGGCTAACAGGTCTTGGAAATGCCTTATACCTTCTGATGACTGCTGAAATGATCGGTTCTGAAGAAGCATTACGAATCGGGCTGGTTCAAAAGGTAGTTGATCATGAACAGCTGATGGATGAAGTGATCAGAATCGCTAAAAATATTATCTCCAAGGGACCTCTGGCAGTAAAAAAAGTCAAAGCTGTTACTCGCCAGGGAATACTGATGGATTTTGAAAAGGGTTGTGAACTCGAAGCTGAGCAGTTCGGTACTCTGTTCGGCAAGGGAAGTGAGGGAGAAGAAGGTATGAAGGCATTTCTTGAAAAGAGAAAACCCAACTGGTAAATGAATAGAAAAATTTATGTAATATTTGTTTTATAAATTATCAAAAATGATTTACGACGAAAGATTATTAAATGTAACGGTTTTAGGGGCTGCCGGGAAAATGGGAAGCGGAATTCTTCTGCTGACGGCTGTTGAAATGGCTGACCTCAGCCTGAAACCTGAAAACAAGGGGAAAACCTTTTGCCTTAATGCAATGGATATTTCACAGGAAGGCTTAGCTGGTCTGATGAAATATCTTAAAGAACAGGTAATGAAGATTGCCGAGAAAAAATCTGTTCTGTTGCGGAGTCTTTACAAAGAAAGAGCTGATCTTATCGAAAACGAAGAAATTATCAGGGAATATGTCTTTGATGTGATGAACATCGTAAGACCTGTAACGACGGTGGAATCGGCTTATCATTCTACGCTCATTTTCGAAGCGGTAATCGAAAATCTCGATCTGAAGAAAAAATTGCTAACCCAGATCAACGAAAACAATCCGAACAAACCATGGTTCTTTTCCAACACATCCAGCATTCCCATTCACGTATTGGATGAGGCTGCAAAACTTGAGGGAAGAATCCTGGGGTTCCATTTCTATAATCCGCCGGCTGTTCAAAGGCTGGCTGAATTGATTACAACCGATAAGAATCCTCCCCAAATGGTGGAATTTGCAAAGGATTATGCCAAGAGCTTAAAGAAAGTGGTAGTTCCTTCGAACGATTTTGCTGGATTTATCGGTAATGGGCATTTTATGAGGGACTCATTACACGGGATTCATGAGGTCGAACGTCTTTCAAAAGAAATGCCTGTTTCGGAGGCAATTTATATGATCAACAAGGTTTCGCAGGATTTTCTGATTCGTCCGATGGGGATTTTCCAGCTTATCGATTATGTGGGAATCGATGTGGTTCAATTCATCATGAAGGTCATGAATCCCTATTTGCCGGATGAAGATCTTCACAGCGACCTTCTCGATAAAATGATGAACCTTGGCGTTAAAGGTGGTCAGCGTTCGGATGGTTCGCAAAAAGACGGATTCCTGCAATACGAGAAGAACAAACCGATTGGAGTATTTAATCCTGAGACAAAAACATATACAAAAATCGTCGACTTCCAGTTGAAGTGCGACGAAAAACTAGGTATTTTACCCGACTCATGGAAACCATGGAAGGTTATCAACTTCAGCAAGGATAAAAAAGACCAGATGCTGAAATCCTATTTCGGGGAACTGGCAGCTGCTAAAACATTAGGCGCCGATCTCGCAAAAAAATATCATGCACGATCGAAGGAAATAGGTAAAAAACTGGTTGCAGATCGTGTTGCAAAAACAAAGGAGGATGTGAACACAGTGATGCTTACCGGATTTTTCCATGCTTATGGACCGGTCAATGATTTTTTAAAATGATAAAAACAGATAGGATATGAGCAAATTAAGAAGAAAAGTATATATGGCAGCCGGTTACAATACCATTTCGATGGGAACCGGTCGCAAAGAATTCAATCCAAAAAAGGAGCGAGCAGGATTGGAATATTACATTAAAGAAGCCGGACAGGGAACGCTGAAACAAATTGGCGGTGCAAAGAATGTTGATGAAGGTTCGATCGGTAATTTTATGGCAGCCCGATTCAACAAGCAAGGACACCTGGCAGGATTCATTCCTTTCATTGATGAAGATCTTCAATGGAAGCCCTGCATCAGAACCGAGGGCGCTTGTGCATCCGGGGCTCTTGCCCTGATGAGCGGAATGAAATCGGTTTTAGCCGAAACTGCCGAGGTTGTTCTAACAGTTGGTGTCGAGGTTCAGAACACCATGAAAGCTATTTACGGCGCTGATGTACTTGCTGGTGCAGGTTGGTTTAAGAACAGGAAGAACGGTCATGCCTATTTTTTCCCGGGACAATTCAGTGAAAGGGCTAAAGCTTATTACGAGAAATATGGAATGGATTACACGCGAAAAGGAATGAAGCAATGGTTTGTCAATGCCATCGAAAATGCGAGGCTCTGCCCGACCGCCCAGGAATATGAGAATACGGTAGCTGATCTTGGAGCTTTTTATGAGGGAATGGCTCCAAACGGAAAAACCTTTGTGGAGAGCCTGAATGTTTTGGATTGCTCAAAAGTGTCGGACGGCGCAAGTGCCATCGCGATCCTTTCGGAAGAAGGGCTAAGAAGATGCGGAATTCCGTTGAACGAGGCAGTTGAAGTGGCAGGCTATGCACAGGTTGAAAGAAATATTACTAATGATCCGCCTGATAAAACCGAACTCACTACTATCAAAAAGGCTGCCCATCTGGCAATGGACATGGCAGGAATTTCTATAAACGATTTGGCGACCGTTGAGGTTCATGACTGTTTTTCTATTGCCGGAATTTTATCGACCGAAGCACTCGGATTTGCTGAGCCCGGAAAAGGAGCTCAATTTGTTGCCGAAAGGAATACAGCCCGCGATGGTAAAATCCCGATAAATACCACGGGAGGTCTAATCGGCTGGGGACATCCTACCGGTGGAACCGGAGTTCATCAGGCGGTTACCATTTGGGAACAGCTTACCGGTAAAGCGGGTGCTGCCCAGATTAAGATTTCAAATGAAAAACCCTATGGAATGACCATTAACATGGGTGGTGATGACGTTACAGTAGTGTCGGTTGTTTACAGAAGAGGGGATTTATAAAATATTAAGGAAGAATTTTAAGAGTTTAAAATCCGGGGCGCTGGCAACAACATCCCGGATTTTTGTTGAATATCGGCATGATATGATGAGGTCAGCAGCATTAAAGAAATTAGCCTGAAATATTAAAGCGATACACGAAAAGCGAACTTGAAATATCAAGTAATCTAAGTTCAAACGATTAAGGTGAAAATTTCGAAAATGTAAGTTTGAAGTCATCAGTCGGTTACCCGAATCGAAGAATATTTATACCACAAGCCCCATCTCCTTTTATAAAATTCCGGAATAAGGATCGGGAAACTCGGGATATTTAAAATCATGTAACTATTCACCCTGTCTAAATAATTGAATATAATTAAATTATGAAACCACAGAGTCCACGGAGAAATTTACACAGAATGCACAAAGGATTGAAGCCCTTATATTAACCATTTTTTGTACTCCGTGCAAACTCTGCGTGCCCTGCCTGCGGCTGGCAGGTCTGTGGTTAAATAACTGAATTTCAAATGCAAACAGGGGATGAATAGTTACAAAATCATTAACCTATTCCCGTTGCTTCAGGCGAGGCAAATACACTGGCAATGGAATACCTGCAGAAGAGGCTGGCAATACTAAATACACCCGGCTTCAGCCTAAGACTCAAACAAAACCTTACCTTTGCAGCCTCTTATTTAATAGGTTATCGATAATGAAAATTTCGTACAACTGGCTGAAGCAGTACTTGAATTTTGAACTTACGCCTGATGATCTGTCGAATTTATTAACTGGTTGCGGGCTTGAGGTGGAAAGTATGGAAGCCTGGGAATCGGTGAAAGGAGGATTGAAAGGAGTTGTTATTGGGGAAGTTCTGACATGCAAAAAACATCCTGATGCTGACAAACTGAGCCTGACAACAGTGGATATCTCCAAACAGATACTTCCGATTGTTTGCGGAGCGCCCAATGTGGCTGCCGGTCAAAAAGTGCTTGTGGCAACCGTCGGCACTTTCCTTTACAAAGGAGACGAAACTTTTGAAATTAAAAAAGCAAAAATCCGCGGTGAGATTTCGGAAGGGATGATCTGTGCAGAAGATGAACTTGGCTTAGGGAGTTCTCATGCAGGTATTATGGTACTTCCGCCGGAAGTGAAGACGGGTACTCCTGCAGCTGAATATTTCATGATCGAGACCGATTTTATCTATGAAATCGGGTTGACGCCGAACCGAACTGACGCCACATCCCACCTCGGTGTCGCACGGGATATTAAGGCTGTTTTGGACAATGCTGATTTTGTGAAAAATGGTAAAAATGACCGTCAGTTAAAATTACCTTCAACAGAGAATTTCAGGATTGAAAATACTGGTTTGAACATTGAAGTGATCGTCGAAGATACGGTTGCCTGTCCGAGGTATGCAGGTGTTACGGTTTCAGGAATCAATGTTGGGGAATCACCAGTTTGGCTGAAGAATCGGCTCACCGCAATCGGACTTCGTCCAATCAACAACATAGTGGACATTACCAACTATGTGCTTCACGAAACCGGTCAGCCCCTTCATGCATTCGATGCGGCTGAGATCAAAGGGGGAAAAGTTGTGGTGAAAAAGCTTCCAAAAGGAACGAAATTCGTAACCCTCGATGAAACAGAACGGGAGCTTTCGGGAAACGATCTGATGATATGTAACGCCGAAGAAGGTATGTGCATTGGCGGTGTTTTCGGCGGAACGAGGTCGGGTGTTTCAGGCAAAACGAAGGATATCTTTATTGAAAGTGCTTATTTTGATCCTGTTCACATTCGTAAGACCTCCAAATATCACGATTTACAGACCGATGCTTCTTTCCGGTTCGAGCGGGGTGCAGATCCCGAAATGACGCTTTATGCTTTGAAGCGGGCGGCTTTGATGGTGAAAGAAATTGCAGGAGGATTGATATCGTCCGAGGTAAAAGATGTGTTTCCGACACCACTTCCAAAAGCCCAGGTGAGGCTTAACTGGTCAAATATCGATAGGCTGATCGGTAAAGTAATAGGCAAAGATGTGATCCGTAATATCTTGCTTTCGCTGCAATTCAGGCTGCTTTATGAAAATGATGACACTGTTTCGGTTGAGGTTCCATCCTGTCGTGCAGACGTGACCCGCGAAGCAGATGTGATCGAAGAGATCTTGCGAATTTACGGATATAATAATGTAGAAATCCCATCGAGGATTAATTCATCTGTATCAAAGGGTTTAAAACCTGATCATGAAAACCTCATGAACCTGACAGCGGATTTTTTGAGCGGTAATGGATTCAGGGAGATCATCAACAATTCCCTGACGCGGATTGCCTACTATGAAAATCAGGCTGCCTTTGAAAGTGATAGGTCAGTTCCTTTGCTTAATCCTCTCAGCCGTGATCTTGGCACCATGCGCCGGACGTTGTTATATGGCGGGCTCGAAACCATTAGTTATAACATTAACCGGAGAAATCCTGATCTCAGGTTATTCGAATTCGGCACGATTTACGGCATCAGGGATAGGTTGGCAAAGGAAGTCACTGAAAAATATGATGAATCAGCACGGCTTGCAATTTTCGTTACCGGGCGAAGAAATCCAGAGAGCTGGTATACCGACGATAAAGAGATGGATATTAACTATCTCAAAGCCATAAGTTGGAATGTGCTTAATAAGCTCGGAATTGATTTGAAATTCTTTGAACAAAAGATTACAAATGCAGAGTATTACACTGAAAGTTTAAGCTTTTATAAAAATGGAAGAAAGTTGTCGGAAATCGGGACTATTTCAAAGCCTGTTTTAGAACTATTCGATATCAGGCAAAAAGTTTTTTACGCTGAAATGGATTGGGATTATGCGTTGGAACTGGTTTCAATTAATAGAATCCGGTACCAGGCTCTGGCGAAATTTCCTGAAGTCCGGCGTGATCTCGCGCTTCTGATCGACGAATCCGTGACATTCGCAGAAATAGAAAAACTGGCGTATGAAACCGAAAGCAAACTGCTAAGATCGGTGAACTTATTCGATGTTTACGAGGGATCAAACTTACAAAAGGGTAAAAAGTCGTACGCAGTATGTTTTATCCTTCAGGATGAAGAGAAAACCCTCACCGACAAGGTGATCGATAAGACAATGGAAAAGCTGATGAAGGCTTACCAAAGCGATTTGAAAGCCGTGATTCGCTGAAATGCATAAACAATGCGCATTTCCCTTACCAAATATATTTCCCCGGTATGGAGGATTTTAAAAATCTATTCAAAAGGTTGATCCTGATTGTCGGAACTGTTAGCCTCATCATGGTAATTTTAAGTTTCACATCGCTTCCATTCTGGGGTTATTACTGGCTGGGAACTTCATTGGGCGCTTCATCAGCCGAACCTGAATATATCGTCATGTTAGGTGGCAGTGCGATGCCTGGAAGATCAACCCTGATCCGCATTTACTATGCTTCCGAAGCTGCACACCGGTATCCCGGCGCAAAAATTATAATTTCACTGCCGGGAGATATCACCGATTCATTGAGTTCGTTACAAATTACCAAAAGGGAGCTTGAAATCAGGGACGTTTCAGCCGACCGGATTTTAACTGAAAGCAAGGGAACCAATACCCGGTACCAGGCTTTGGAACTTAAACGGTTAGTTTCAGATCCCTATGCTCCTGTATTGGTCGTTACTTCGCCGGATCACATGCGCCGGGCAATCCTGACCATCAGGAAGGAAGGCTTTACTGACGTTGCAGGATTACCAGCATTTGATGGGGTGAATGATTTCAGTTTGTTTTTCAGGGATGCGGAACTTGGCGGCAACCGTTTTTTACCTCAAATCGGACGAAACCTTACAATTCGTTACCAGGTGTGGCAACAACTTGAATATGAATTATTGATTGCAAGAGAATGTTTAGCTTTGAGCTTTTATTTTCTCAAAGGGTGGATTTGAACCTTATCATTAAATAATGTAATTGTAATAAAATTTATAACATGGAAAAAAAAGATCGACTTTACGCAGTGAGCCCAGGTGGCGAATCGTTTCCTCTGCCAGTGAAGGAAGAATATCCCGCCGAATTCAAGCGGATTGAGAAACTGGCAAAGAAAGCCAAAGAATCGGGAAAAGAAATCGTGATTGTGATGGGACTTGGCTTTGTGGGCGTTGTTATGGCAGCCATAGTAGCTGATACCAAAGATAAAAAGGGAAAGAACTCGAAATTTGTCATCGGGTACCAGCGACCCAGCGTGAGAAGTTACTGGAAAATACCTTTGGTTAATCGCGGTGAATCGCCGGTGAAGGCAGAAGATCCCGAAGTGGATGAGCTGATCGGCAGGACAGTGAATAAAGCAAAAACTTTTGTAGCAACATTCAATCCCGATTGCCTGAAACTGGCAGATGTGGTTGTAGTAGATGTTCAGTGCGATTATTCCAAACTCGAACTTGGCAATATGCGTTCCGGCGAAACCGACATGGCTGCACTGGAAGCGTCGATGAAAACCATCGGCGAAACCATTCCTCCCAAAGCACTGGTTCTGATAGAAACAACTGTAGCTCCCGGAACAACTGAATTTGTTGCCTGGCCAATATTGAAGAAGGCATTTGCAAAACGGGGTCTGAAAGAAACACCGCTTTTATCCCACAGTTTCGAAAGGGTTATGCCAGGAAAGGAATATGTTTCCTCGATACGCGATTTCTGGCGGGTTTGCTCGGGATGCGATAATGAAGCCAGGAAGCGGGTTGAGAAGTTTCTGCATGAAGTTCTGAATACAAAGAAATTTCCGCTTACAGTCATGGATCGACCAATCGAATCTGAGACAACAAAGATTGTCGAGAACTCATACCGTGCAACCATCCTTGCATTTCTGAACGAGTGGAGTCTTTTTGCCGAACGCAATGGTGTCGATCTTATCAAGGTGATCAACGCGATTAAAATGAGACCGACACACAGTAACATGATTTTTCCGGGTCCAGGCATCGGAGGCTATTGCCTTCCTAAAGACGGTGGACTTGGTTACTGGGCTTACAGGCATATTCTCGGTTTTGAAGACGGCGACAATGTTTTCCAGATCACTCCCACCGCTATCGATATCAACGATACCCGTGGACTTCATGTTGCCGAACTTACGAGAGATGCTTTGAGAAACATGGGAAGGTACATTGCCGGATCAACCATTCTTCTTGCCGGAGCAAGTTACAGGCAAGATGTAGGCGATACCCGTTACAGCGGCAGCGAAATGGTTGTGAGGAAGCTCACCGAAATGGGAGCCGAAATGATTGTCCACGATCCTTATGTCGATCACTGGTATGAATTCGAAAATCAGGAAGAAAGCCCAGAACATTCATGGAGCAGGTTTTTCCGGAATCAGGAACATTTGAGGGAAATGGTTGTGAACAAGGATTTGCAGAAATCCATCAAAGGTGTTGATGCACTGGTTCTTGCCGTTCCACATAAACATTATCTCGATCTCGATCCGGCAAAAATCGTGAAGTGGGCAGGCGGACCGATTGCTGTTGTTGATGCTTTCGGCATTCTGACGGATGAAAAGATCAAGCAGTACTTCAAACTCGGCTGCGAGGTTAAAGCTTTGGGACGTGGGCATATCCAACGTTTGAAGAAAGAAGTGAATAAATAGCAATTCTTTCTTACTGATAAAAATCCTTCTCATCAACCGGGAAGGATTTTTTCTTGGGTAAAATCACAATCATTGGGCTGCTTCAACAGTTCCGACATTTTTACTCTTTACATTCTGGGTTCCTGTTACAAATCAGTTTCAGAACCAATGATTAACAATAATTAAGACATTTTTGCAGTTTTTTGAGTAGTTTTGCGCAAAACTGACAGAAGGGAAATGGAAGTTCTGGCAATCAAACAAAGATTTGAGATCATCGGCACCTCTCCACTTCTCGACAGAGCAATCGATATTGCGAGGCAGGTGGCTGCTACCGATCTTACAGTATTGATTTCGGGAGAAAGCGGAGTGGGAAAGGAAGTGTTTCCGAAGATCATTCATCAGCTTAGCGCACGCAAGCATGGACCGTACATTGCCGTGAACTGCGGCGCAATCCCGGAAGGGACTATTGATTCCGAATTATTTGGTCACGAAAAAGGTTCGTTCACAGGAGCACATGATGCCCGTAAAGGTTATTTCGAGGTGGTAAACGGAGGAACCATTTTTCTTGATGAAGTGGCAGAATTACCTTTATCCACGCAGGTAAGATTACTTCGTGTTCTGGAAACCGGCGAGTTTATTAAGGTTGGTTCTTCAAAGGTAATTAAAACAAATGTGCGGGTTGTGGCAGCAACCAACGTCGATCTCACCGAAGCCATCAGGCATGGAAGGTTCAGGGAAGACCTCTATTACAGGTTAAACAGCGTTCCTATTATCGTACCGCTGTTAAAAGACAGAAAAGAGGATATTCATTTGTTGTTCCGAAAATTTGCAGCTGATTTCGCAGAGAAGTACAGGATGCCACCCCTTTTGCTTGAACCGGAAGCGATTAAATTGCTGATCAATTATAAATGGCATGGTAATATCCGGCAGCTTAAAAATATAACAGAACAAATTTCAATCATCGAAAATAAAAGGGAGATCAGTGCTGAAATACTGTCGAAATACTTGCCTGTTACACAATACAGAGATTTACCGGTTTTGTATAAAAATGAAGAGGAAAGCAAGGGAGTATCGGAAAGGGATTTATTATATAAGGTGCTTTTCGACATGAAGAGGGACATTCATGATTTGAAAAAAGTGGTTGCTGATATTCTTCAGGGCTCCGGCAATTCGGAAGATATGGCACATCCGAAGTCGCACGTGATAAAGAAATTCGAAGATGAGGAATCCGGGGCATTGGAACATAAGCCGGATCGCTTGTCTGTGCGACGGATACCGGATGAACCAATGGATGAACCAATTCAGGAATCGGAAGTCATAGAGGAATCCCTGTCAATCCAGGAAAAAGAAATTGACCTGATTAAAAAAGCACTGCTTCGTCACAACAGAAAGCGTAAAAATGCAGCCAATGAGCTTGGCATCTCTGAAAGAACTCTCTACAGGAAAATAAAGGAATACAATCTGGAGTAATGAAATTGTTAAACTGTAAATTATGGTTGTGGTTTCTCCCAGTGTTGATTTCAGGAGCAGGTTGTTCAGTGAAATATTCTTTTTCGGGTGCCTCAATTCCTCCTGCTGCAAAAACAATTAACATTAAATATTTCCCAAACAATGCATCGCTTGTGGCTCATGGTTTAAGTCAAAAGATCACTGAGGGATTGCAGGATAAATTTAATTCCGAAACAAATCTTACGCTGGTTAACAATGGCGGAGATTTGGTGCTCGAAGGCTCTATAGTCGATTATAAAACCACTCCTGTTGCTATACAAGGAAATGAACAGGCAGCCTTGAACCGGCTAACCATTACGCTTGATGTTAGTTTTACGAACACGATTGAGGAAAATATGAGTTTTGATTCGCGGAAGTTCACAAGGTATGCCGATTATTCCAGCGATCAACCCCTGACAGAAGTGCAGGAAGGACTGATCGAGGAGATCAGCCAGATGCTTATAGAAGATATTTTTAATAAAGCGGTTATTAACTGGTAGCTCAAAGTTAGTTCATATTGACCATTGAAAGGAATAGTTAACTAAGCAAATTATTTCATGAACCGGCAGCAATTCATTGGATACATCAAGGCACCTGAAAGCCTGAATTCGGAATCGCTGAAGGACATCGAAAATCTCGCGACCGAGTATCCGTTCTGCCATGCAGCCGATGTACTCTATGCTTTGAATTTATTTAAAGAAAATCATTTCCGATATTCGGAGCAACTTAAGATTGCATCTGCCTATGCTCCTGACAGGAAAGTCCTGAAGCTGCTTCTCGCCAAAGTTCAAAAAACAAAATCGCCGGCGGCTGAGATCCGACAGCACGTGAAAATTCAGCCGGATCAGGAAGTTATTTCTCTCATTGATCATTTAAAAAAAGAAATTGAACTCGCAATTTCGGGAAGATCGTTTACGGAGAATCCGGATACAACTACACTTCTTAAACAAGTCGCGGAGCAACTTGAAAAGTTAATCGGAATGGAAAAACTACCCGAACCATCCGAACAAAAACCGAATGAAGCCAATCAAACTGTTTCAAGAGAGTATAACTTCGACCATCTTGAAGAAATTGCTCCATCAAAGACCGGCGGTTCCCCGAAAGATGAATTGATCGATAAATTTATCAGGGAAGAGCCGCGGATTGCCCACCTGCCAAGGGCTTCTTTCTTCGATCCGGTTGCCACTGCAAAGCAAAGTATTGAAGACAACGATTCAATTGTTTCCGAAACCCTTGCCGAGATATACTATAAACAAGGGAATCTATCGAGGGCAATTAAAATTTATAAGAAATTAATTTTGGTTAATCCGCAAAAAAGCAATTACTTTGCCGCCCAAATTGAAAAAATCCGGAAAGAGATTAAATAGTCGAATTTCAGAAATTTAAAATTTTATAAAATGGGAATTTACGTAGTTGTAGCGGTTTTAATAATCCTCACCTGTGTATTGCTTACATTAATAGTATTGGTACAAAGCTCAAAGGGCGGAGGATTGGCTTCTAATTTTTCTTCATCAAATCAATTTATGGGCGTCAGGAAAACAGCTGATTTTCTTGAAAAATCAACATGGACGCTTGCCATTGTACTCCTGGTTCTGAGCTTGTTTTCAATCTTTGTAATACCACGCGGTGGTACCGGCAGTTCTGCCAATACCGAACTTGAAGAGAAATACATGGATTTACCCGATGCGAAACCAGCACAGGATTATAGCCCGCCTCCTGGTGAAGAACAATCGGACGAACCAACTCAATGAAATTGAAATACGGTTCCAAATGAAAAAGGAAATGTCAGAATGTCACCGGATTCTGACATTTTTTATCTGGTCATCATTACAATTCTTACAAACTTGATCCATTGAATTTTAATATATTTCCCTGAAACCCTGACTGATACTTTGAGTTACAAATTGTTTGATTTTATTGAGGCAAAAAATTTTTCAAATGAAAAGAAAAGGATTGTTTAGCTTAAATCGTTTTGGCATAAAATATGTCAGGCGGGATTTTCGATTGTAATTTTTATTCATTTAATTTAATTCCAATATATTATGGCAAAAATAAAAATTAAACCCCTGGCAGACCGAGTCTTAATCGAGCCTGCTACAGCAGAACAGAAAACAGCGGGTGGAATTATAATTCCAGATACAGCAAAGGAAAAACCGCAAAAAGGAACCGTGGTAGCTGTGGGACCCGGCACAACTGAGCAAAAAGTCACCGTTAAAGTCGGAGACCTTGTATTGTACGGAAAATATTCAGGTACAGAAATTTCATTCGAAGGGAAAAACTATCTGATCATGAAAGAATCAGATATTTATGCGATTATTTAATTCGTGAACTTTAACAATTAAAGCAATATGAAAATGGCAAAAGACATAATCTTTGACCTTAAAGCAAGAGAATCACTCAAGACCGGCGTGGATGCACTCTCCAACGCAGTAAAAGTAACCTTAGGTCCTAAGGGCAGGAACGTAATTCTTGAAAAATCATTCGGTGCACCGACTATCACAAAAGACGGTGTTACAGTAGCAAAAGAGATCGAGCTGAAAGACCCTGTTGAGAACATGGGCGCTCAACTCGTTAAGGAAGTTGCATCAAAAACCAATGATCTTGCAGGTGACGGAACAACCACTGCCACCGTTCTCGCACAGTCCATCGTGACCACGGGACTAAAAAATGTGACATCAGGAGCCAATCCAATGGACCTGAAGCGTGGAATTGACAAGGCTGTTGTCGAAGTTATCAAATCTCTGAAAAAACAAACAAAACAAATCAACGACAGCGGTGAAAAGGTTGAACAGGTTGCAACTGTGTCAGCAAATAACGATACCTACATCGGTAAGCTGATTGCCCAAGCAATGGGTAAGGTAAAGAGGGATGGTGTAATCACTATTGAGGAAGCAAAAGGTATCGAAACGTATGTTGACGTGGTGGAAGGTATGCAGTTCGACAGGGGCTACATCTCACCCTATTTCGTTACGGATACTGAGAAAATGGAAGCTGTTTATGAAAATCCATACATCCTCATCCACGACAAAAAAATCTCTGTCATGAAGGATTTACTACCTGTACTCGAAAAAGTGGTTCAAACCGGAAGACCATTAATGATTGTTGCAGAGGATGTGGAAACCGAAGCTCTTGCAACCCTTGTAGTTAATAAGCTCCGTGGCGGACTAAAGGTAGTAGCTGTGAAAGCTCCCGGATTCGGCGACAGGAGAAAAGAAATGCTCGAAGACATTGCCGTTCTGACAGGTGGTAGCGTGATTAGTGAAGAAAAGGGTTACAAGCTCGAAGATACAGGGCTTGACAACCTTGGTCTGGCTGAAAAAATTACGGTCGATAAGGATAATACGACCATCGTTAGCGGCAAAGGGGATAAAGATTCAATCCATGCCAGAATCAACCAGATTAAGGCTCAAATTGAAACCACTACCTCAGATTATGATAAAGAAAAACTGCAGGAAAGGCTTGCAAAATTATCAGGCGGGGTTGCAGTAATTTATGTAGGTGCTGCAAGTGAGGTTGAAATGAAGGAAAGAAAAGATCGCTTTAATGATGCATTGAATGCTACCCGTGCTGCTATCGAAGAAGGCATCATTCCGGGTGGAGGTGTTGCTTACCTCAGGGCAATTGATGCTATCAAAAACATGAAAGGTGATAACGAGGATGAAGAAACCGGGATAGCCATTATTCGCAGGGCTCTTGAAGAGCCTATGCGTCAGATTGCTGAAAATGCCGGTTGGGAAGGTTCAGTTGTTGTTCAAAAAGTGAAGGAAGGAAAGAACGACTATGGCTTTAATGCAAGAACTGATAAATATGAAAACCTGATGCAATCGGGAGTTATCGATCCAACAAAAGTTGCCCGCATTGCTCTTGAGAATGCTGCCTCCATTGCAGGTATGCTGCTGACAACCGAATGCGTTGTTGTTGAAAACAAAGAAGCCAAGGAAACACCTCCTCCAATGCCACCGGGAGGCGGAATGGGCGGCATGTATTAAAAGCAGGCATTCATCATAAATAACCCTCCGTATCCGGGGGGTTTTTTAGTTCAACTAATATGATTTCAAAAATTAAGACGTTAATAAACTAAATTTTCTGAAATGTCGAAGTACATCTTTTTATTAGCCGGATTCATTGATCTTTTTACTGTTCTGATGGCTTACTCGCAATCGAATTCGGCAAAATTTCCAATCAATGAAGAAACCGGATTAATTACTTACCGGGAGGTAGTTACCGAAGAAGGAACCAAAGAACAGTTCTTCAACCGTGCAGTTGGGTGGATCAATCAGTATTATCCCAATCCGGTTGATGTTACTAAAACGAGGGATCTTGAAACAGGAATCATTAAAGGATTGCACCGGTTTAAAATTTATAATACTGACCCGGAAGGGAATAAAACGGATGCCGGTATCGTGCAATATGAATTCGCCCTTGAATTTAAGGAAGGTCGATACAGGTTTACACTCACCGATTTTGCGCTGAAGGATCAATCCAAAATTCCGGTGGAAAAATGGCTTGATAAGAAAGATCCTCAGTATGTTCCGGTTTGGGAAAGTTATCTTAACCAGCTTTATGACTTTTCAAAGGAATGGATTGAGAATTTAAAGGACGGAATGAAGCCCAAAGGAAAAATTAATGATGACCAATGGTAGACAGAGCAACTATTCGGAATGAAAAAGGCAGCCGGATTGACTGCCTTTTTCATGTATTGTCCTGATCTTAATAAATCATTAATTTCTCTATTATTTCATGCGAACCGCTCCTGATCCTCATAAAATACACTCCTTCTACAATTCCGCCCAGGTCGATATTTAAAGTCTTTCCTTTGGTGGCTTCCAATTCACATGAATAAACGGATTTGTTTAAAATATTCATCACCGTTATTTCGGTGTGACCCGGATTATTATAAAATTTCACGGTAAAATTTCCCTCAGATGGATTGGGGAAAACCTTTATCACGGGTTGATCTGTGTTCTCAGCTACACCGGTACAAATGGAGCAGGTAATACTCAATGATTCGGAGAAATCTCCTGCACCACAAGGATCATTCGTGCCTTTAACTTTTATTGTAGCTATTCCTTCCCAATTGGGTGTCCATGTCACGGTAGCGGTAGTACCTGTTCCAGTAACGGTTCCTGCTGCCGAAGGATCGAGCACCCAGATATAAGATTCGGCATTGGAAGCTCCGGATGTAATATAATCCGTGGTGGTCACGAAATTTGTACAGACATAGGTATCGCCCGTTGGTGTTCCGGGAATGCCGGGGTACGAGGTTGCCGTAATATAATTGGTCATCGCGAGGGAGCTAGTGTCAACGCCATCCGATACGGTAAGGGTAACGTCAAACATGCCGGGATTAAAATAAACCACAAGAGGATTCTGATTTACAGAAGTCCCGGGTGATCCTCCCTCAAATGTCCATGACCAGCTTATTGCATCACCGGTGGATTGATCGAAGAAATAGACAATCTCCTGGACACAAGGTTCAATTGTGCTTGAGGTAAATGCAGCCTGCAGCGAGGTCGGGATTCCCAGGAATTCGAGATACTGGCTCATCAGCTCTTCTTTAGTTGAAGGAGAAGCTCCCTCGACGAGTCCGCCGAATTCATGAGATGTTCCGATGGTCTTATAAGTCCCGCCATCATAAGCCACCCCTGTACCGTATACCGGTGATTGATTTTGGAATATCAATATTGCTGTGCTTAAGGGACCAAGATGATCCATCCAGTTGTTGTCTCCATTGTAAGTAAATGACATCCCTTCGGTGAATGTCCCAGCCTGTCCTAAAACCTGGCTCATATCTCCCGAACCATCAGCCTGTCCGTCGATATTGAACATAGCATGAACAGGAGTTGGTGAGTCATACGCCCAGGTATCGCCACCCTCCATATACAAGCTGCCCCCGTTATTCAGGTAATCAGCAAATAACTGACCTTCAGCCGAGCTCAGGACATGATTGTCGGAATAAATGCCAAGGCAAAGGAAGATCGACGAATAAAGGTTGAGGTCGGTGGGAAGGCTGGTCACCGATTCAAATGAAATTCCCAAAGTCTGCAGTGCATCCTCCATGGCTGGCGCCGAATTATGGTTGCCGTCGAGATCGATGATAAGAACCGGAATTTGCCCGATAACCACCTGGAATGTACCAGAACCGGTCACTCCCAAATCCGCTGTAAGATTGAAATTGAGATTGACCATGTGACCTGCCGGTGTATTGGCAGCAGCGGTCACCGAAAAACTTCCAGTGGCATTGCCGCCTCCGGGAACGTTTCCATAATTATATTGCGATGAATTTATTGTCAGGTATGGATCGGCACACGAGAGTTCACCCACCAAATTGACAGCGCCTGACGATCCAGAGTTTTCAGCAGTTATCATAATATTCACGGTTTCACCCGGATCGATTTTCCCGTTATTGTTTCCCGACGGATCCGAAATGGTGACTTCACCCAGTTCGAGAACCGGAGCATGACCGCCGATGGAAAAGCTGCTGGTCCAGGTATCGTCGCTGGTACCGGTGGCTACAACGTTAACCAGGACAAAATGCCCGTCGGGAATATCGTTGGCGACTTCAAATGCGAAGGCATCAGTTGCCATCACAATTTCGCCGGGTCCAATATTACCATACACATGCGTGCTGTCGGTAAATGTTATATAACTATCCTCGGTAGAAAGTGTCACTGCAACATTTACAGCCTGTGCAATTCCCACATTCTTAACCGAAAGTGAAAGTAAAATCGATTCGCCGTAATCCATCAAGCCATCACCGTTCCCTCCGGTAATATCGTTAAGAGAATAGGCTTCTTTAACCACGTAAGGACCGCTTTGCGGAATAACCGGGATTTCAGCCTGGTAAGGCAAATGATTGTGTGCCGTTACGGTGACCTTTGCTGTACCCGGGTTCTGAACCGGCTGGTCAAAAACAACCTGGGCAAATCCGCTGGCATCGGTTTCAGCAATGCCATAAATGGTCTGGTCTGCATTTGAAACACAAACCAATGCGCCTTCGACAGGTCCACCGGTTCCCAGAACGTTGACCGAAAAGTCGGATAATCCGAGGAAGAGCTGGGCATCATGGGTGACTGTCAGGTTTGCAGGCTGTAGCGTCCAGGGTTCGAGCGATGCATCGCCAAGCCAGAGATAGGTGCGGACATTGGAACGCCCCAAATTACCATGTACATTCAGGACGGTGATGTTAGCGAAGTTGGTGATATAGCCGATATTGTAAATTCCTTCCTCAAAAACCGCCTTATACATTTCCTTGTCGTAATCGTGGTTTGGAATGGTATACGAAGGAATGATAGCGCCGTTGGCGGCAACCGAAGCCACAGGTGATTTCATGAATGATTCGCAAAGGCAATCGCCGGCATAAGCCACAATGTCCATGTTGTCGCAGCAAACATCAAAAAAGACAAAAAGACGATCCTCGTTTGTAAGCTGGTTAACATGCTGTGCTGTAAAGCTGCCCTGAGGGCACCATTCCCAAAGCTCAGTAGCGCTTCCGTGTCCGCGGTAGTTGAAAATGCCGCAGGAGTTTGCATTCACATAATTGACCACCTGGGTATTGGTATAGCCCGCACCTCCATAAGCCTGTTCGAAAATCGGAGTCTGCAGGGGATAAGGATAAAGCCTGATCTCTTCGCAGCATTGTGTGTACTTTCCTGGGTATTCTTCCATGTGGGCAATAAGGATTGAATTTTCAGCCCAGTTTGTTGCATTGTCAGGATTGAAATAGTGATCCATTGTTTTCTGGATCTGGAGACCAAGTTCATCGAGGTCATCATACACGATCCTTCCGATTGCAAGATCGGCGTAATGATCATCGGGACCATTCATGCAGGTGTACCAGCTATCGGAGTATGAAGCGTCTTCGCCGCTGGGAGCCCACCAGAACATCGGGACGTCGTTTGAACCGCCTCCGTTGCCTCCGTTCGGATACGCATCGCCGACCATCAGGATATATTCGAGACCATCGGAATTATACAATGAGGTGATGAAATCCTTGAAGTTCTGAGGAGTATTGAAACCGGCTTCCATGGTTCTTACCTGAACCCTGAATCCCTGCTGATTTTTCCAGTCGACGAGAGGCTGGATGGTTTCAACGGCTTCGGTGTTGGTGATGACGAGGTACTTGATGTCGTCGTTTGAAAGGAGGCTCTTTGTGTAACCGAGCGATTCGAAATTCAGGATACTGCCCTCGTACATTTTATAAAAAAGGGGGCTGACCTGTTTGGCTGGGTTGAACGCAAACTGCGGATCGCTGCCATAAAAGGTGATTTCGATTGTGATACTGGTAGTGACTTCGAGCTCCTTGGTAGCGGTGTTGTAGCTGAAGGGGACCACATGCAAGCCGGCAATTTTCACATCGCGCCAGATGCCCGGTTTATCCATGTAAACCTGGCTGGCAGGGTAGATATTGGGCTGGGAATAATAGCGCTGATCGATGACAAACTGCTTGTTTTGCCCGCCGGGATTGTCAGTAGTGGGAGTTTGGAAAGGGTAAACAAGGTAGTTCTGAAGCCGGACGGTTGCCTGTTGGATGACTTCGGCTTTAACAAGCCGGTTGCCTGGGATGCCGATGACATAACTGATCATTGGCAATTCAGGTTTACCGACGTCCTTAGTGGTTCTGCCTTCGATGAGTTGGAGGCGCTGAAAGGTGTTCGCCTGATGCTGTACCTCGCTGAGGCTCATTCCGGGAAGGGTGATCTGCAAGACGACCTTTTCCGATGTCTGCTCCTGGCAGGTTACCTGTGGTACAGCGGGTGTATCGGAAGTGAATCCGATCCATGATTTTTGCGCTGAAGTCGCCATCGTCATTGCGATGAATACTGCGATAAGGTGTATCAATTTTTTCATGATAAATAAATATTTATGTTACTAAACAAATATGCAGTTTGCAAATGCGATCAAGAGAACCAAATATATTCCGTTTTTGAAAAAAAGTTACGTTAAGCTTCACAACATGTCAAATAAACCGTTATTTACGATTTTTGAAACTGATTTTCAACACAAAATTAGACAATTCGTGGGTATTTTAAGTTGCTTGGGAAAGTCTTGTGATGAAAGCATGAAAAGGAGAAAATGAAGAAAAATGTTTCACTTTTTTTTTAATGCAATACGAATTCTCTGAAATGCTTTTCTTAATCCTGTTGTCCCGAACTGGCGAGTCTGAAGGGTTTGATTTTTGAAGATTGCGGCTCGTGCCAAAATAATATCTTTACGACCTCAATGGAAATATGATCCAGGATTTGAACAAGGAAATCAGCATGATTGATTATACCTATAATAACCTGCCGGAAAAGGTGGTGATGAGTACGATTGAAGTGGAAGATATCATGTATTTCTGGTATGATGCTGCCGGGCAAAAGCTACGGAAGCAAACCCGGACCGACGGCGCTATAGTTGCTACTACGGATTATGCCGGCAGCTTTGTTTATGAAAATAATTTTTTGCAATACATACTTACTGATGAGGGCAGGATTGTTTATGATCGTTTTAACGACACTTATCAATACCAGTACTTTTTGAAAGACCATCTGGGAAATACACGGATCTTGTTTGATGAAAACGGAACTGTTCTCCAGGACAACAGCTATTATCCTTTTGGAATGGCTATAGAGGCGTTATGCCACAGCGAGAACTTTACACCTGATAATAAATACCTTTACAACGGCAAAGAACTTCAGGATGATTTTGGACTGGAGTGGTATGATTACGGAGCAAGGTTTTATGATCCGCAGATTGGGAGGTGGCATAGTGTGGACCTGTTGGCAGAGAAATACACACATGTTTCTCCATATACATATTGTGCTGATAATCCTATAAGTTTTATTGATCCAAATGGTAAAGAAATAGATCCTGCTAGTCAACAAGAATGGGATAAGCAAAAACGTTATGTTACAAGTGAGAGAGACAGACTGCAAAACAATGCCAATAATTTACTTGCGAAAGCTGAAAAAAAAGGATGGAGTTCAGAAAAGCTTGCTAAAAGACAGGGAAATCTAGACGAAAGAGTATCAAGTCTTAATGCAAGTATTCATAATTTTAGCGTATTAGAGAAAAGCAGTCAAATGTATAGTCTTAAACCAGGTGCCAGTGAAATCGGTGGAACTTCTTATAATACTGGAACTGGAAATATAGATATAAGCTATGGTTCAACCGCAAATTTTGTTCATGAAACTGCACATGCGGGACAATTTGAATCTGGCGATGTAGCCTTTCTTTCGAGTACAGGCCTTGGTATTGTTGATTTATCAGATGAAGTTTCTGCCTACAAAGCACAATTTGCATATAGCCCGCCATCTGTTTCTGGTTTAAATTTTAGTTCTACAGCAAATTCATTTTCAACAATTACATCTTCATGGGTTCAAGGTATAACAACTTCTACAGGAGCTAAACCTTATTCAGACCATGGCTTATTCCCAATTAATATTAATTCTTCTAAGAGTGATCTAATGAATGCCTACCCAAAAAAGGCATTACAGCTGAAGGGACTTCCTAATAATTTTATACTGAAAGATGATCCTTCAATAATTTATAAAAAATGAACAAGGTCTTATTATTCATATTGATAGCTTTAGTTTCTTGCAAAACCAGTTATTTTGGTAATAGCATGGAAGGGAAGTTTATTAATAAAGGCAAAGACTATAACTATAGTCTTATGTTAAAAAAGGGTTACACATTTATTTACAAGCAACAAGATCTAGATGTACTTAGGTTGTGCTCTGGTAGGTGGCATTATCTTAACCAGGACACAATAATGATTGAATGTGATGAAGAAAATACACTACAACAAATTTCAGTTGGATATATGCAAGAAAGAGAAAAGAAGGTCATTATCGTAAATCAAAAGAAAATAAAGATAGATAAGTTATTCTTTAAGAAGGAACCCGGAAATTGGTAGTGTTCCATAAAAAAAAAGTAACACAAACGCCAAGCAATCACCTGGCGTTTTGCTGGTAATCTTTTAGCTGGCGTGAGATTGCAGCTCGTGCCCTTATTCGTTTATTCAATTTTACAACTCATCTATTTCTATAACTCCTTTCTCATCAGCAAAATTTCTTGCACTACTGTATTTCCAATGGCAGGGTTCAATGACAAAACCTGCTCCAACCGGATTATTATGTAGGGCTTGGTGAAAAAGCTATAACCATTTGGTTGTTAATAACTTATGATAATTAATCGGGGTGAGCTATGCAAGTATTTAGTAATTTTAATTCAAATTGCTTGCATTTATGATAAGGTACAAATCAAGTAGATAAATCACGATAGAGGAGTTTAAAACCCCCTTAGAAATAAGACTTGACAAGAAAACCGATGGGTTAAATTGGCTGGTATTGTTCCCTGGGATGAACTGGCAGGAATCTATCACCAAAAGTTGAGCAAGGATACGGGAGCTCCGACGATTGATGCCCGTATAGTGATCGGGGCAATGCTTTTTAAGTACAAACAAGGTTTGGACTAATCCCGTTGTCCACATCTGTACGCATCCTGAACGCCTCCGAACAATGTTAATAAATGTTAATTGGCGGCAGTGCCTCAAGTCTTTGTAATTCATATTTTTGGCTTTCGTGGCATAATATTGGACAACGCAGGGATTTCCGGCACGAGCCATTATGGGTTCAAACATTACGATGAATAACTGAGAAAAATTACCGGATTATGGGAATGGACAGGGTAATAGAAAAGAAAAAATGGACTTTAAAAAAAATCCTGCAGGTTGCGGGTATCGGCATTTTCATCGTCTTTATCATTTACCTGCTGTTTATCCGCGACAAGCGCAGCAAGCTTTACGTGGATAAATCGCAGATCACCATCGCAACGGTAGCGGCTGATAAATTTCAGGAATTCATCCCAATCGACGGGGTAGTACTGCCGAAAAATACAATTTACATCGATGCCGTGCAGGGCGGATTCGTGGAGAAGATTTTCGTGGAGGACGGAGCACAACTGACAAAGGGCGACACAATCCTGAAGCTTTCGAACACCAACATGGAGTTGAGCCAGATGGAAACCGAAACGAGGATTTATGAAGCCATCAACAACCTGGAGAATACTAAGATCGGGCTGGAGCAGAATAGATTTATCCGCCAGAGCGAGATAACGGAACTGCAATATACGATGGATAAAACCACTCTCGATTTTGGACGCAAGAAGCAGCTTTTCGGCGAAGGCGTGATCTCGAAAAAGGAATTTGAGGACGCACAGCGCGATTATGATTACACGATCAGGCAACTTCAGATTTCGCTTGAACTGAAAAAGCTCGATTCGATCTCGGCGGTGAGCCGGAGCAAAAACATCGATGCCACCATCATCCGGATGCGGAATAACCTGGGATTGCTTAAAACAACCATCGAAAACCTTTACATCAAGGCGCCCATCCAGGGGCAGTTGTCATCGTTCAGCGCGGAGATCGGCGAAACCAAGGCTGCCGGTGAGCACCTTGGGCAGATCGATCTGCCGGAGGGCTTCAAGCTGAGGGCAAATATCGATGAGCGGTATGTGTCGCGTGTTTATAACGGACAGGAAGCGGAATTCGATTTTGCCGGACAAACATTCAGGCTGGCTATCGGGAAAATATTTACTGATGTCACCAACGGCTCGTTCCAGGTGGATTTGTTTTTTCAGGGTCCCGAACCGGAGCAGATCAAGCGGGGTCAGACGCTGCAGGTTAGACTCTCATTCAGCAGCCCTGCAGATGCAATCATCGTTAAACGCGGGGGATTTTTCCAGGAAACCGGCGGCAACTGGATATACCTGGTGGATCCATCAGGAGAATATGCTACCAAGCGGAAAATCAGGATCGGAAGACAAAACACGAATTACTACGAGGTGATGGAGGGGCTCGAACCGGGAGAACACGTAATCATTTCGTCATACGACGGGTTCGGTGGAAAGGAGAAACTGGTACTGAAGTAGCATGGAGCAAGGAGCATGGGGCATGGAGTTGGGTGTAGGCAAGGGTAATGGGTGTGGCAGAGACGGAATTATCTGAGTGACAAAATAAAACACAACATATCTATGGCACATTTTAGATTCGAGGATTTGGAAATTTGGAAAATGGCTATCGAACTTAGTGATCGTTTATTTGACATAGCGGACGATTTGAGGGAGCAAAAGAGGTTTAGGTTTGCAGAGCAGTTGGATGGTGCGGGATTAAGTATATCGAATAATATATCAGAAGGAGCCGGATCTTACTCGGATCCTGATTTTGCTAATTTTCTCAAATATGCTCATCGTTCCATCTACGAATGTGTTAATGTATTGTTGATTTTAGAAAGAAGAAAGCTTATATCCGAATCCATAAAGGAGGAATTATTTCCAAAGCTTGAACTATTAAGCCGGAAACTTACAAACTTCCGAAAAACCCTGTTAAAAGAATAAATTCATCCTTAACCCAAATCTCAAACCCCGCCCCATGCTCCTTGCTCCATGCTCCATGCCCCGTGCCCTTTGCAAATAATACAAACAACAAAAAACAACATATCATGATCCGAACAGAAAATCTTACAAAAATCTTCAGAACTGATGAAGTGGAAACTACGGCTCTGAACCAGGTGACCTTTGAGGTAAAACAGGGTGAATTCGTAGCCATTATGGGACCCTCTGGATGCGGCAAATCGACATTGCTGAATATTCTCGGACTGCTCGATAATCCTTCGGGCGGCAATTATTATTTTCTGGATACCGAAGTGTCGAAGTATTCGGAAAGGAACCGGGCTCGACTCAGGAAAGAGAACATCGGCTTTGTGTTTCAGAACTTTAACCTGATCGATGAACTGAATGTATTCGAAAATGTGGAATTGCCCCTGATATACCTCGGGATGAAATCGTCCGATAGAAAAAAAAGGGTTGAAGAAGTGCTCGAATACATGAAGATCAGCCACCGGAAGAAGCATTTTCCGCTTCAGCTTTCAGGTGGGCAGCAGCAGCGGGTTGCAGTGGCACGGGCAGTAGTTGCAAAACCCAAGCTGATCCTGGCTGACGAGCCGACCGGGAATCTCGATTCAGCCCACGGCGAGGAAGTGATGAATATGCTGGAACAGTTGAATCAAAACGGGACCACTCTGGTTATTGTAACGCACTCGCAGCGCGATGCGGAATATGCCCAGCGTATAATCAGGCTGTTTGACGGGCAGATCATCAATGAAAACATTAAGGGCAAAGTAAACCTGACCCCTTCAGTGTAGAAAACCTGATATTTCCGTTGTTCAATTCTCCTGGGCAAGAAGGCTAACACAATCAGCCATGTTCGTCAATTATCTTAAGATCGCTCTTCGGGTACTGATCCGGCAAAAAACCTACGCACTGATCAACATCGCAGGTCTTACTGCAGGGATCGCATCTTTTGTGATGATCATGTTATACATCAGGTACGAGCAAGGTTTCGACGACTGCATACCAGATGTTGAAAACCTTTATCGGTGCGTTGAGATTCAGCATCCGCAGGGAGTAAGCGATCAGCATGTTGCAGTAACAATGGGTCCATTAGGACCAGCCCTGATGAATGATTATCCCGAAATCACAGACATGGTGAGGCTGATGGATTGGGGAAGGAATTCATTGGTTTATGAAGGAAGACAGTTTAACCAGGAGGATGTGGTTTACGCTGATCCTTCCGTCTTCAGGTTATTTAATGTTAAACTGCTTATTGGCGATACGGCAACCGTGCTTTCCGAAATGAAATCAATGGTTATTTCGAAAAAGGCTGCTGATAAAATATTCGGGTCTTATGAAGCAGCTGTTGGAAAAATTGTTTTGTTTAACGGCGAAGAAGGATTCAAGATCAGCGGTGTGATGGAAGATCTTCCCCGGCAATCGCACTTTCGTATGGAGTTGCTGATTTCCTATATTTCTGCAGAACAAAAATATGAATGGCTGAAAGGATGGGGCAACAACTCGATGGCAACTTATGTGAAGATCAATCCCGGAACGGATATCAAACTACTCGAAGAGAAATTCAATGAGTTTGTAAAAAAACATTCTGCCGAGGAAGATGAGAGCTGGGTTTGGGAACTGTATCTTCAGCCGGTAAAGGATATTCATCTTAAATCGGGACACATCAAGTTCCAGGTTGCCAATGCCAACCAGGGCGACATCAGGATGATATGGGTTTTCACAGTCATCGGGATTCTCATTATCCTCATTGCATCCATTAATTTCATCAACCTTGCTATCGCACGATCAGTGAAAAGGGCGAAAGAAGTGGGCATGCGGAAAGTCTTAGGGGCGAACCACTGGAATCTGATGTACCAGTTCCTGGGCGAATCCTTTATCATCACCCTTATTTCCATCACACTGGCATTGATTCTTGTCGAAATATTATTGCCTCCATACAACCGTATCCTGGGAACAGATTTCAGGCTCGACATGATTGGAAATCCTGTCTTTAATATCGGCTTAGCGGTCATATTGCTTTTTGTGAGCCTTCTTTCGGGAAGCTATCCTGCTTTTTACTTAAGCCGGTTCAGACCCATGAAAGTTTTAAAGAACTCCATCGAAAAAGAATCCGGCAGTTCAGGATATTTAAGCAAAGGGCTTGTGATTCTGCAGTTTGTTTTTACCATTGGGATGCTTTTCGGGATCTGTGTGGTTTACACGCAGTTCAGATACATCATGAATAAGGATCTTGGGCTGAACTACGACAGGGTAATTTCGATTGAGCTTTATAATCATAATTCACCTCTGGAAGTTCAGAGAATTAAAAATTCATTATTGTCCAACCCCGATGTTATTGAAGTTGCACAAGTTTCAGGAGTTAACGGAGTGAGCGGATCACAGGGCACCATCACCGTTGATGACTCGGCTCAAACCAAAATCACAGTGCGGCATGGATTCGTCGACTATAATTTTTTTCCGATGATGGAAATCCCGGTTGTATTGGGACGAAACTTCAGCAAAGAGTTTTCAACAGATTTGAATGAAGCTGTTGTTTTAAACCAGGCAGCAGCAGATTATCTCGGATGGGATAATCCCCTCAATAAAAGATTCAAACCATCAATGGATACCAATTACCGTAAAGTGATAGGAGTAATCAGCGATTATCATTATTATTCCCTTCGTTCGAAAATTGAACCTGCAGCTTACATTATTTTACCGGAATATTCAAGGATACTGGCTGTTAAAATAAGCGATCGCAATACTTCTGAAACGATTAAGGATATTGAGAACAAATGGTCCGGAACATTTCCCGGCGTTCCTTTCGAGTACCAGTTTGCAGATACTTTAATAAAAGACCTTTATAAAGATGAGCAGAATATCCTCAGACTGTTTTCCTATTTTACGATACTTTCCATCCTGATCTCGTGCCTTGGATTGTACGGACTTACAGCACTTTCAACTGAACGAAGGACAAAAGAGATCGGCATCAGGAAGGTATTTGGAAGCACAGAAGGTAATATTGTTTTACGATTGATCCGAGGATATATTTTGCTGGTTATTGTCGCCGGAGTAATTGCATTACCTGTCAGCTGGTACCTTATGAATGAAGCACTCGAAAAATTCGCCTACAGCATAAGGATCACCTGGATTTTCTTTATTCTGCCATTGCTCCTGGTAAGTCTATTTGCAGTATTTACAACTATTTACCATGCCTTGAGAGCAGCCAACATGAACCCTGTAAAGGCATTAAGATATGAATAACTAAATTTTAACAGCTATGAGAGAAGTAGTAATCCTTGTTCCGGATATTGAACCCGAACAAAATGTAGAAATCGAGGTGAATATTAACGGGAAAAAACGGACCATTCATTATAAGGTCGAACTGCTGAACTGGGAACGCAGGCTTGTTCCGCCAAACGACAAGGTCACGGTCCTAAAACATTTCATTAAGGAAAAGGAACGCGACTGGGAACTGGTTGAAATCGGGGCTCCCGATGATGGCAATATTCCGCTGATGTTCAGGAAAAGAGGAGAAATTTAAAGTCACAGATTCTGATCGTAATGGAATCATCACTGTTTCGACACAATTTAAAAGCAGCATACCGGAACCTGCTGAGGTATAAAATCTATTCCCTGATCAACATCTTCGGACTGTCAATCGGGCTGGCTTGCGGAATCCTGATCCTGCTTTTCGTAAGGAATGAGCTTAGCTACGACCGGTTTCACAGCAATCAAAAGAATATTTACCGGGTCAATCTGAGCCATGAGCAGTCGGGGCAAATTACTTCGATGGCGGTTACTGTTGCAGCCGTGGGACCGACAATGCTGCAGGAGTTCCCCGAAGTTACGGACATGACAAGAATGTCGACCGGTGAGGAAGGTTACTTTACCTTTGAAAACAAGCATTATTTCTCAACACCGGTTACCTATACCGATTCCTCTTTTTTTAATATGTTTTCGTTCAGGCTGCTGCTTGGAAATCCAACGACAGCCCTGACAGAACCATACTCGGTGGTGCTTTCTGAAAAGCTTGCCGGGCAAATTTTCGGAGATAAGAATCCGGTAGGTGAAATCCTTCGCTATAATAATAAAGACAACTTGATTGTAACAGGAGTAGCGGAAAATCCTCCGGCGAATTCCACTATCCGATATTCCGCACTGATTTCATTCGTGACTTTGAATAACGATCCCAATGTTTTTTTGGACTGGGACGGAGGCTATGGATATTATAATTATGTAGAACTGGCGGTAAACACGAATCCTGAAGACCTGGTTAAAAAATTCCCTGACCTGCTTGAAAAGAACATCAATTACAAGTACAGGCAAGTTGGCGTTACGGTTCATATGTCCATGCAACCGCTAAAGGATTTGCATCTGCGTTCGAACCTGGATTACGACATTGATAACTCTGGAAGCCGGACGATGAATTCCATTTTGCTTGCCATCGCTGTATTCATCCTGGCAATCGCATGCATTAACTATATGAACCTGTCGACAGCGCGATCGCTGAAGCGGGCGAAGGAGGTCGGTCTCAGGAAAGTGGTCGGAGCTCACCGCAATCAAATCATCAGGCAGTTCCTTGGCGAATCCGTTACGACGACTTTGATTAGTCTTTTCGGCGCTGTAATCCTGATCGAAATTTTCCAGCCTGAATTCAACAGACTTGTAAACGCAGAGCTACACCTGTTCGATTCCCGGAATTATTTATTTATCCTGGGAATCCTGGTGCTGACAATGGTCGTTGGAATCATTGCCGGGAGTTATCCCGCTTTTTACATGTCCCGGTTTCAACCCGGAAATATTATCAAAGGTGAATTTGGCATCCAACGGGGAAAGCCGGTTCTCAGAAACACGCTTGTTGTGTTCCAGTTTTTTATCTCTGCCGCACTGATCCTCTTTACCCTCCTGGTTTTTATTCAGATAAAGTATATCTCAGATAAAGATCTGGGATTTAATAAAGAGAACCTGATTTTTTTAACGCTACACGACGCGCAGGCAAGGGAAAAGACCGAACTTCTTAAATCGGAATTCAGAAACATCCCCGGAATAACCGGTGCCGGGGCGTCGACAGGGATGCCAGGATATAACCTGACCAGTAACGGATATTTCCCTGAAGGTTATAAAGAGCCCATGATGATCCATGCTCTGGATGTGGATTTCGATTTCATGGAAGTGATGGAGATACCGGTTCTCGATGGTCGGGGCTTTTCAAAGGAATTTGCTACGGATGCCGATGCTTTCATCATTAACCAGACATTGGCAAAAAAAATTGGCTGGAATGAGCCGGTCGGTAAAAAGATCATGCGCGACGGCGAACATAAAGTGATCGGGATGACCGGTGATTTTAATTTTGCCACCCTGCATAATAAAATTGAGCCATTACTGATCACTATGAAACCGTGGGACGGTTATTATTACCTTGCAATCCGCCTGTCTGCCGGAAATATAAAAGCCACAATTGAAAATATTGAAAAGAAGTGGCATGAAATATTGCCTGGTCAGCCGTTCAACTATACTTTTCTTAACCGCTATGTTGAAAATGCATATATTTCTGAAGCCAGAACGGGGAAGACTTTTCTGTACTTTTCGATCCTTGCAATTTTTATAGCATGCCTGGGGCTTTTCGGGCTTGCGAATTATTCGGGTGAACAAAAAAGAAAGGAAATCGGCATCCGTAAAGTGTACGGAGCAAGCCACAGGAATATCTTTACACTGCTATCCACCGATTACACAAAATGGGTTATTCTTGCCAATTTGCTTGCCACACCGATAGCATACTGGGCGATGGACAGGTGGCTTCAGCAGTTTGCTTTCCGAACCGCAATTCACCCCTGGATTTTTATCATTGCTTTCTGTATTACAGCTTTTATTTCAGCCATAACGGTCGCCTACCAGGTGATCCATGCAGCCCGTGCAAATCCTGTGGATACTATCAAATATGAGTAATTCCTAAAAGTCCGCTTCGATGTTAAAGAATTATATCATCATTGCTTTGCGAAATCTCGTGAGGCAGAAAGCTTACACAGTCATCAATGTTTCAGGACTTGCCATCGGTTTTGCGGCATTTATCCTTATTGTGCTGCACGTTGTCAACGAATTCAGCTTCGACCGGTTTCACATAAATGCCCGGAACATCTACCGCGTATGTATCAACGGCAGGATTTCGGGCGATGTATTCAATGTAGCCGTTTGTGCTCCTCCGATGGGCGAAGCCATGGTGCGTGACATGCCTGAAGTGCTGAAATCAGTTCGAATACACAGCGTTTCTCAGACAGTTCTTTTTTCGACCGAAAACGATAAATTTTATGAAAAGGGAATGATCTTTGCCGATTCCACTTTTTTTGATGTTTTTTCTTTCGGCATGATCCAGGGAAATCCCGAAACCGCCCTTGATGAGCCATTTAGCCTGGTACTTACTGAAGAAATCGCGAAAAAACATTTCCCCGATGGCAATGCGATGGGCAAAACGATGAAGGTGAACGACAAATCCGCTTATATTATCACCGGGATTATTAAGAATGTCCCTGACAATTCCCATTTTACTTTCAGCATGGTTTCCCCTTACTCAACTTACATTAAAATAAATGGCAACAGGTCGCATAATGACTGGGGATCGCTGAATGTTCACACTTACGTATTGCTGGCTTCCGGCACCGATGCCAATAATGTGGAAGCCAAATTCCCAGATTTCATGAAAAAAAATATGGGAGAGCTTTCGGAAATGGAAAGCATTAAGTTCGAGCCGTACCTGCAACCATTAACGAGCATTCATCTTCATTCGAACCTGATGGCGGAAATCGGGTCGAACAGCGATGCAGGAATTGTATATGCATTTCTCGCCATTGCCATATTTATTATACTGATTGCCTGCATCAACTTCATGAATCTTTCGACAGCCCGGTCGATAAAACGTGCAAAAGAGGTGGGATTACGCAAGGTTGTTGGTGCCGACCGCCGTCAGCTCATTTTCCAGTTTATCTGCGAATCGCTCATTTTGAGTTTTTTCGGACTCATACTCGGACTTATTCTTGTCGAAATTACCTTGCCTTCATTTAACAGGATATTGGATTATAGTCAGGGACTGACATTATTCAAGCGCGGATCAGATATTATATTACTTGCCGGACTTGCGGTCGTTGCCGGAATCCTTGCCGGAAGCTATCCGGCTTTTTTTCTATCGGCATTCCAGCCTGTGACAGTGCTAAAGGGAGGTCCGAAAAGTACATCGAAAAAATCTGCAATCCGTAATTTGCTTGTAGTCATCCAGTTTTCGATTTCCGTTTTTCTGATCACAAGCACAGGTTTCATTTACAGCCAAATGACATATATGAGGAGCAAGAAACTGGGATTCGACAAAGAAAGGATTATGGTGATTCCGATGCGCGGCGACCAGCTGCAGGAAAATGTGAGTTCGATTAAAAACGAACTGAAGAATATTTCGTGTGTTGAGAATATTTCAATGTCGCAGTTTGTTCCGGGGCGCGATATGAACGGAATGGGTTATATACCCGAAGGGGTGGATGAGAAAACTCCTTGGATTATTTTCACCAATATTGTTGATTATGATTATGTTAAAACAATGGGGATGGAAATCATCAGCGGAAGGGATTTTTCGAGAGAATTTGCCACCGACAGCAATGCCGTGATCATTAACGAAACTCTCCTTAAGAAACTCGCCTGGGATGAACCGCTGAACAGAAAAATTACGGGATTTCATTACGACAGCACGTTCGAGCTGCATGTTATCGGCGTAGTCAGGGATTTTCATTTCCGGTCGCTTCACGATGCCATTGAACCATGCATGATGTACATCGGGTCTCAAAACAATAGCAATCTGAACATACGGATGCATCCGGGTGATTTGGCTCAAAACATTGATGCGGTCAGGAAAAAGTGGGAAGAAACTGAAAGCTCATTCCCGTTTGATTATTTTCTGCTCGACAAGGATCTGGACAATATGTACCGGGCTGAATCCAGAACCGGTGAAATTTACCTTGCTTTTACTTTTATTGCCATTTTTATTGCCTGTCTCGGGTTGTTTGGATTGGCTTCCTTTAGTGCTGAACAACGTACACGCGAAATCGGGATAAGGAAAGCACTTGGATGTTCGGTTGAACAAATTGTCGTTATGATGTCGAGGCAATTTACATTCTGGATCATTTTAGCCAATGTTATTGCCGCACCCATAGCTTTCTATTTTATCGATCGCTGGCTCAGTAACTTTGCTTATAGCATTCAGGTCTTCGATAAATGGTACATCTTCCTTTTGTCATGTCTTGCCACACTTGCCATAGCAGTAATTACGGTTTTGTATCAGTCAGTTAAAGCCGCAATGACTGATCCGGTTTCTGCCATTAAATATGAATAACAATCACTTCATTAATAAGACGTTTCATGAAAGCCAATTTGATTATACTACTGATTTGTCAGCTTTTCCATTTTCTGGTGATATCACAGGAAAAGGAGAAGGCTGAAGTAACCCGGATGCTCGACGACTGGCACAAAGCTGCTGCCAATGCTGACCAGAAAGCCTATTTTGACGGGATTTCTGAGGATGGAATTTATATCGGGACCGATGCTACCGAAATCTGGACCAAACAGGAATTCCACGAATGGGCAAAGCCATACTTTGAAAGAGGCAATACCTGGAGTTTTACTGCCATAAAAAGGAATATCTATTTTTCTGACGACTTCAACTTTGCTTGGTTCGATGAGTTACTGCAATTTACAGGTGGAGTCTATCGCGGCTCCGGTGTGCTGATAAAGAAAGACAGTTCCTGGAAATTGAAGCACTATGTTTTATCATTGCCGGTTCCAAATGAAAAATCTAAGAGTGTATTGGAAGTGATCGACTCAAAATGAAAATTCTTTAAGCTTAATTTTAAACAATTCAATGCAACATCCGGAATTACCTGTACACACTATACTTTTAAGAAGCATTGAATGCGGGTACGTATTTTTGGGAAATCAGGGATGCTGGGGAAATAGAATATTAGCCGGAAAAGTTTTCAATTATCACGCCTGAAATACTGATACACATAGTGAAAAAAATCAGCAATGTTACCGGTGATATTAATAACCGAAGTACAGTGCGGATAAAAGTCGACACAATGCTTTTATTCGGTTTTCATAATCAGCATGTAACAAAATGTATTACCAAGGCGTCCGATGGAAACTGAATTTACAAATCCAATTCAAATCCTGAACTCAGGAAATAAGGACAGATAAAAGTGATTTTGATTTAAATAAATAAAGACCTGCGGCTATGAAAATTGACATGAATCCCAATGAAATGGTAATCCGTGCCGGCGATTGCAGCTATCTGTCGAACGGGAATACAATAAACGGTAAACTAATCCTAACGAATCAGAGGATATGTTTCAAATCTGAAATGAATGGCAGTGTTCCTGCTGAAATCGAAATTTTACCTGAAGAAATCCTTGATGTGATGTTATATAATAACCGATTGTTATTTTCGAATGGATTGAAAATAGTGACCAAAAACGGCATAGAAAACAAATTTCTTATTATGAACCGCCGCCGGTGGAGTGAATGGATTGCACGGATGTGTTAAGCAAGAAAACAAAAACCCGGCAAAGAGTTGGATCTGCCGGGCTTTATAATCCTAATTCAGCCGTGTTTAATGCAAATAAATCGTATGTGTTTTGCCGTTAACTGTAACAGTAGCGATGTTGTCGCAGGTACCATCACCATAATCGAGAATTCTCACCGGTTTGTTTTCCGGAGTAAATTCAAAAGTTCCGCTGACGAAGAATTTACAGGATAATTCTCTCCGCAGGGGTTGAGTTATAATTTCAGTGAAGGAATATCCTGAAGCGGTCGTTCCGCTGCCTTCTCCGGTGATGAGGTAAACATCATCAAACCGATCGTAGGTTTCTTCACCTTCGATCCATTCTCTAATCCGGTTCGATACCCATGTGATAGTTCCTCCACCGTTGGCTTTAATAATCTGTCCGTCGATGTCAATTGTGAAATAAAGATGATCATTTTCATTGTATCCTTCGTTGGTCACAATCTTTGATCCTAAAACCTGGTTATCATTCACAAAATAATTGTCGAACGTATGTGTGATCACAGTCCCTTCCTCCCGGTATGGTCCTGTGAAACTGACAAGGATTTTACCTCTTCTGTAACGACCATCAGGGCACAGGCAATTGGTATCACCAAAGTCGATGGTAATGGTTTTTGGAAATTCGAGTGTATCAAAAGTAATCGTAGCGCAGTTTCCAATAAGACCATCTTCATCACTACCTGATTTAGTTATTGACTTGGAATCATGCGCTTCATCGGCAATGTCGGAAACATCGCCGAAAATTTTTTCCGCAGTCGTATTATCCTGCACCGTGGTGACTTCCTCGTCGAGGCTGGCTTCTTTATTTTCCTTGTTGCATCCCGAATTTACGAGTGCAATTAAAATTACTGTTGGAAAAATCAATCTGAAAAAATTTTTAATGAGCATAAGGCAAAATTTTTTTATTTACGATGTTTAGATCAAATTGAACATAAATGGTTTAATCTTAAAAGGCTAATTGAATAAATTAAACTGAACGATAAAGGTTGTCCCTCTGCCGGGATGACTTTTGCACTGCAACTCCCCATGCATTGCTTCAATATATTTTTTTACAATGGTAAGCCCCGATTTATCAGTTTGTCGCTGATGTGTTTGTGGTCTGTCGAACAGCGATTTCATGGCTTCCTGGCTCATTCCCGGTCCTTCGTCACTGATTTCAACTCTTGCTTTAGAATCAGATTTAAAAAGGTCGATCGTTATTTTTTTACTTGATGGCGAAAATCTTATTGCATTCGAAAGCAGGTTATCGAAGATCAGATAAAGAAAGTTTCTGTCCGCTAAAATGTGCATGTTTTGCAAGTTTGTTTCAAGAGAAAGTTTTTTTATCGACAGTGTGTATTTAAAACTGTTTTCAACCTGGTGCAAAATCTCTGCAAGATCTATTTTTTGAAAGCTTAGCTTATTCCGCTGCAACTCGATGCTATCAATATCCAATGTCTGATTGATCAGGCTGTTCATGCGGCGGAGGCTGTTGTGAAGAAGATTTATGAGTTCTTTTTGATTTTCAGTCATATTATCAGATTCCTGTTCCATCATATCCATCACGCAGAGGCTGCTTGTCAAAGGATTACGCAATCCATGCGAAACGATACTGATAAGCTGGTTTTTTTCTTCATTGAGCTTCAACAAAAGCTCATTGGTTTTTTCCAGTTCATTTTTTTGGGCAAGGATATTCAGGTTTTGTTCCTCAATCTCGTTTTTTTGCTTTTGAATATTCAAGTAGCTTTTAGCCAGCTTTCCTTCCAATTCATTCATTTCACGGATACGCCTGATGACTTGTCGCAAAACCTCTTTAACAACTTCGTCTTTGTCCGACATGATTTTATAAAAATCATCCTGCTCTAATTTGAGAAGAGCCGATGGCTCTTCTGCAGTTACCGATGCAGACCTGAGCTCATTATCAAAAAGAGCGAATTCACCGAACACATAACCTTCCTTAAGACGGTAAATAATATGCCCGCCATCGTGGACCCTGAATGAACCGGAAGTGATTATAAACATTGCCTTCCCTTCATCGCCTTTCCTGAACACTGATTGATTCTGCCGACACTTTACCTCGGTAAGAACCGATGCAATTTCGCGGAGAATATCCTCGGAGGTTTTACTGAATATCTCAACCTTTTTGAGAAGGATTAACCGATCTGAAATTTGAGCATCTGTCACTGGTATCATGACTGATAAATCCTGATTGTTGTCAATTGCCTTTCAAAACGACTCAAAAGCTAATTCATTACGAAATAACGCAAAAAATCCGATATAATAACTTGCGGAAATAAAAAAGGAGGCTTTTGGTGCCTCCTCAGATTGATCTTACAGGATTATCAATTTTCAGAAAAATTCAGAATCGACTTTTCAAGATTATCAATAACCTTTTTTGTAACAAGCTTGGGTTGCCTGGTTTTAGCGTTTTTCAGAATATCGAGCGACTTAATACCATATTCAAACAATCCTGTAGGGTTGTGGTCATACTCATAGCTTCCCAGACACCATTCGAGTTTGGAAAGAATATCCTTGTATTCGCCTTTATTCAATTTCTGCAAAGCCAGCAACGCATCCTGGCAACTCTTTTTCAGGTTCTCATGCACTTGATTCATAATAAAACTTTTTAATGATTACTCAAACAATTTTTCTTAGTTCAGTTCTTTAACCTCGCTCTGACGACCGGTTAGAACAAACTTTTTTATTTATCCCTGGACTGAAATCAGAAAGATTCAGTTCAGTAATTTCAGGCGGCAAAAGTAACATTTTATAACTTCTGAACTGTTAATTAATTATTAAGGGATTATAAATAATACGAATGAATAAAACTCATCATTTAGGTTCAGGTTAATGGTTACATAATTACTTTTGCAGGTCAGGGTTTCGGCTGATTTGGTAATTTTAATATTTCACTCGGATGATACTGTTTTTTAAAGGCGCAGAAAACATTTTTTACTTGGTGGCAACTACAGTTAAGTTAAATTCACCGGATTTGCAAAAACTACAGTGGCTCTTTGGCAATGCTGATATTCTGCATGGGGATTCGCTTTATGGTAATTTTATCGGCCCGAGAAAGGAAATGATTACTCCCTGGAGTACCAATGCGGTTGAAATGACCCGAAACATGGGTATTCATGGAATCACCAGAATTGAGGAGTTCTTTAAAATCAGATCCTCTGATGCTGCCTACGACCGAATGCTGCAGTCCATCTATAAAAATCCGGATCAAAAAGTATTTACCATAGAAAAATTACCAGGAAATGTCCTTGAAATTGAAAATATTAATGCCTTCAATCTTAAGGAAGGCCTTGCCCTGAGCGATGACGAGATTGGGTATCTGGAAAAGCTTTCAGCCCGGCTCGGTAGAAAGCTGACTGACAGCGAGGTTTTTGGTTTTTCGCAGGTAAATTCGGAACATTGCCGCCATAAGATTTTTAATGGCACTTTTATTATTGACGGAAAAGAAATGCCTGAATCTCTTTTTGAACTGATTAAAAAGACAGCAACAATTAATCCTAACAAACTGGTTTCGGCTTATAAGGACAATGTTGCCTTTATTTCAGGCCCGGTGACAGAGCAATTTGCTCCTGAAACACAGGACTATGCAGATTTTTTCAGGATTAATAAGATAGAAACCATTATATCGCTTAAGGCAGAAACCCATAATTTCCCGACAACTGTGGAACCTTTCAATGGCGCTGCAACCGGGACCGGTGGTGAAATCCGCGATCGTATGGCAGGCGGCAAGGGCAGCATTCCGCTGGCGGGAACGGCGGTTTACATGACCGCTTTTTCGCGTTCCGAACCGGGCAGAATATGGGAAAAGAACACAACACAGAGAAAATGGTTGTATCAGACACCGGAGGAAATCCTGATCAAAGCCTCAAACGGCGCCAGTGACTTTGGCAATAAATTCGGTCAACCTCTCATCTGCGGAAGCGTTCTCACTTTTGAATATTTTTCCGGTTCAAAAAAATACGGGTACGACAAAGTAATCATGCTTGCGGGTGGTGTTGGGTACGGTAAAAAACAGGACAGCCACAAAGATATTCCAGGAAATAACGATAAAATCATTGTCATGGGTGGCGACAATTACCGGATCGGAATGGGTGGCGGGGCGGTTTCGTCGGTAGCTACAGGTGAATATGAAAATGCAATAGAGTTGAATGCTGTTCAGCGTTCGAACCCCGAGATGCAGAAAAGGGTTTATAATGTTATCCGTGCAATGACCGAAATGGATGAAAACCCGATCATTTCGATCCATGATCATGGGGCGGGCGGACATTTGAATTCTTTGTCTGAACTCGTGGAGGCTACGGGCGGAGAAATCGATATTGCTAAATTACCTGTTGGCGATCCCACCTTGTCTGATAAAGAAATTATCGGGAATGAATCGCAGGAAAGGATGGGATTACTACTGCATGAAAGCGATGTTGAATTGATGAACCGTATTGCTGAACGCGAAAGAGCCCCTTTCTATATTGTAGGTGAAACAACAAATAACCAAAGGTTGATTTTTGCCGATCATCAAAACAGGGTCAATCCTATTGACCTGGAATTGGGAGATATGTTCGGTAATCCTCCGAAAACTATACTCGAGGACTCGACGATCATAGAAAAGTTCGGAAGGATTGACTATGATCCTGCGAAAATCTATGAATACCTTGAATCTTTGCTCCAGATGGAAGCGGTAGCGTGTAAGGATTGGCTCACCAATAAGGTTGACCGATCGGTAACCGGGAAAGTAGCATTCCAGCAAACTTGCGGACCGGTTCAACTCCCATTGAACAATCTTGGGGTAGCAGCGCTCGATTACCAGGGTATTAAAGGAGTTGCCACATCCATCGGGCATGCGCCGGCAGCAGGATTGGTGGATCCTGCAGCCGGTTCGGTACTCTCAATCGCCGAAGCACTGACCAATATAATCTGGGCGCCAATTCAGGACGGAATGAAAGGAGTTTCTCTCAGTGCCAACTGGATGTGGTCAGCAAGAAATCCGGGCGAAAATGCAAGGCTTTACAGCGCTGTAAAAGCTGTCAGCGATTTTGCTATTGCACTCGGCATCAATATTCCGACTGGAAAGGACAGTCTTTCGATGACTCAAAAGTATAAAAACGAAGTCGTTTTTGCGCCGGGAACGGTTATCATTTCTGCTGCAGGCGAAGTATCGGATATCCGAAAGGTCGTTAGTCCGGTGCTTGTGAATGAACCTGATTCATGCATACTTTATATTGATTTTTCAAATGACGAATTTAATCTCGGGGGAAGCAGTTTTGCACAAATGACTGGTAAGTTAGGAGACACGGCTCCGAGGGTCAAGGATTCGGTTTATTTTATTCAGGCTTTTAATGCTGTTCAGGAATTAATCAATAATAGAAAAATCCTTGCCGGGCACGATATTTCAGCCGGCGGGATGATCACAGCATTGCTCGAAATGACATTCAGCCGGAACGATACCGGGCTCCATCTCGACCTATCTGATGTTTCGGAAAAGGATATTATCAGGCTGCTCTTCAGTGAAAATCCGGGCATTATTATTCTGGTCAGGAATGATATGTATGCAGAGGATCGTCTTACAAAAGCCGGCATTCGGTGTCACCGGATCGGATATCCGGTAAATAAAAGAATCATCCATCTTGTTCATAACGGACAACAATACAAGTTTGACATTGACAAACTCAGGGATATTTGGTTCAGAACCTCCTACCTGCTCGACAGGAAGCAATGCGGAGAGGTTCTCGCAGGAGAAAGGTATAAAAACTATAAAAAGCAGGAACTGAAATTCAGGTTCAGCGACAGTTTTGCAGGCAAAGCCGCTCAATTTGGTATTGACCTGAGGCGGAGAAAAACCACGGGCATCAGGGCGGCAATAATCCGCGAAAAAGGCGTGAACGGTGACCGCGAAATGGCGTATTCGTTGTACTTTGCCGGGTTCGACGTGAAGGACGTACACATGACTGATCTCGTAAGCGGACAAGAAACACTTGAGGAAATCAATATGATCGTTTTTGTCGGTGGTTTTTCCAATTCTGATGTTCTCGGCTCTGGCAAAGGCTGGGCGGGAGCATTTCTTTATAATGAAATGGCTAAAACTGCGCTTGACAAGTTTTATGCAAGAAAAGATACCCTGAGTTTGGGTATTTGTAATGGTTGCCAATTGATGATTGAACTCGGACTTGTCAATCCGGCTCATGAGAAGAAACCAAAGATGCTGCATAATGCCTCCGGAAAATTCGAGTCGATATTTTTGAATGTAGATATCCTTGAAAACCATTCTGTGATGTTGAAATCTCTGGCAGGATCAAGGCTTGGTATTTGGGTAGCTCATGGCGAGGGGAGGTTCGATTTGCCTTATGATGAACCGGAATATCATATTCCTGTTAAATTCAGCTATGATCAATATCCCGGCAACCCAAACGGTTCTAAATACAATGCAGCTGGTTTGTGTTCAGAGGATG
>Ga0233425_10002003_pt1 | contig 42412 bp, 38 predicted proteins | sample Watercolumn_Towu_2_FD_181712 | JGI IMG/M metagenome (GOLD analysis project Ga0233425, IMG submission 181712) | Freshwater microbial communities from Lake Towuti, South Sulawesi, Indonesia - Watercolumn_Towuti2014_140_MG | ecosystem: Environmental > Aquatic > Freshwater > Lake | place...
TCACACCTTCCACTATTACGGCATCATTCTCAGTTATCTCAACCTCTACAACCAGTTAAACAATCCACTCTATCTCCAAAAAGCAACTGAAGCAGGCAACGCCTTATGTTCCTTACAACGATTCACTGGTCAATTTAGGTATGACACCTTCGAATTTAACACCCCTCGTCCACAAGGATTAACCCTGATTCACGACGCTCTTCCCTCCATTGCATTACTCGAACTCTACCGCCTCACCAAGAACGAACGCTATCTTCAAGTTGCCAAGAAGAATATTGCCTGGTTCTTTACCCGTCTCTGGAATGGTACCTATCTCACTGGTTGTGTCAATCAAGATCTCTGCGCAGCAGAAGCACTCTCCAAACTCTACACTATCGAAAAAAAAGAAGTTCTCAAAGAACGTGCAAGCAAGATAGCAAACATCTTCTTATCCCTACAAATACCAGAAGGAAATCTGCAAGGAGGATTTATTCGGGGATTCCACGAAAAGAATATCGTCATTCCGTGGTATGATGCAAAAACTGCCCGCTCCTACCTCCATCTGAGTCAAGATCTCAACACAGAATCATACCATCAATCCGCTATCAAAACGTCTCATTTCCTCAAAAAGAATCTCTCTAAAAAAGGATTAACTCATTGGTACCGTCATAAAGAACAATGGAAGGAAACGAAAGAACCTTATCTGATTGCTCCCTCAGGTGAAATCTACCTCTTACAACACGAGTTAAATCAAAAGGTCTCTCCCCTCTTGCTTAAAACACAACAAAAAGACGGTTCCTTCCCCATGTCAACCTCTCATCAACCACCCAACCTCGGATGGAATCAATGGATGTTACTCTATTTAACTTCCATAACAAGCAAGGAGAGTGCCATATGAAAGAACTACAAGGAAAGGTCTACTCTCTAGCAAAACAAGGCTACATCGATATCATCAAAGACGGATACGCAATCCAAAGTCAACCCATCACGCGCTCCTTCCATCTCAAGAACGTCCCGGAAGGTTCCCATCTACGTATACGTATGGAGCGTTCAGTATGGAAATCCCTACAACCTGACAAAACTCTTTTAAAGGTCGTCGTGATGCCCTACGTTATCGTATGGCCATATCTGGCAATCGAGGAAATAAGTAATATCCTCATCAAACTAACCTTCAACTCAAGAATCTGGGAAAAACTCATCAAACTCAAGGTGTGGAAAAAATGACCGACAAAAAACGAGACTTCTTTGATCTCCTCCAACGTCTAAATCCTATTCATAGAAAGAAGATCTTGATGATCAATGATTTAGAGAGTATGGACAATAATCTCCTCATCGAAAGAATTCGTCATATGAGTCACCATCTCGATCTTATTATTAAATTCGAATGGAGGGAAAAGAAAGGCCAAGAACTAAAAGAAAGGTTGGAAAAATTCCTGGAAGAATACAAGAAACGCGGTCTACAAGAAAATGACGTCATCAAATGGAGCAATGTTATCTACAACAAGTACGTCAAATGGTACGCCGAAAAGAAACCCCAAGTAACAGCAACAGAAGCGAAGAAACACGATAAATTCTGGCGCTTAATCATTGAACGAAGAAGCATTCGAAAATGGCAGAACAAGGAAGTCTCTCCTGAAATGGTTGATAAGATCATCGCAGCAGGAACCTGGGCGCCTTCATCCTGTAACAGACAAGCCTGGAAATTCACGGTCGTCAGTAAAGATAAGCGTCCACTATTACAACATCGTGTCTTAGAAGCAGCACCCGTTACCATCTTGATATCCGTAGATGAACGTCCTTATTTCTTTCACGAAAAACACGCCCCTGCATTGGACGTCGGATTCGCAGCTCAAAACATCTTACTCGCAGCAACCTCCTTAGGATTGGGAAGCTGTCCAGTCTACTTTGCGTATCCCTACATCCAAAAAGTACGCGAACAATTAGGCATTGAAAAGTACAGAGAAATCTATCTAGGTATAGCTTTAGGTTACCCAGCAGAAAATCCAGACCGTCCAGCCCGTCCCTATGTGGATGACGTCACAAATAAAGCTTAAGAACCAACACAATCTAGTAATTCTATGCCTATTCATCCGATTAAACGTCTAGAGGATAACGTACGCGATCTTGTTCAGATAGGAGACTACGTTCTTTACTTATTAATCAATTTCTTCAAGTTCAAGCCCATCCCGAGAGATATCAGGCGTATTCTCGTGGTAGAGTTATTGAACATCGGAGATATCATCGTCATTACACCAACCTTACGGGCATTGCGCCAACATTATCCCTTTGCAGAGATCGACGTGTTACTCAAAAAAGATAAACAAGAAGTATTAGCAAACCATCCATCGATAACAAACGTCATTCCATACATTTCCTTTTTCCAAACACTTTCAACGCTACGACAAAGAAAGTATGATCTCGCTCTTCTCTTGCATCCAGGATCCTTAAAAATAAGTACCTTATTGTTAAAAGCAGGAATAAAATATCGAGTAGGAGGAACAAAAACAGGTATCACCTACGGAAAAGGTTTCTTCTTACACAAAAAAGCATTCCCCAATAACAAATGGCAGCACAAGATCGATGATAACCTCGATATTATTCGTTTCATCAACATTCACCCAACCACAAGAAGGTTAGAGTTATCTCTCAATCCACAAGTGGAAAAGAACATCAAAACCCTTCTCTCCAAAAAGAAAAAACCGCTCATTGGGATGAACGTCGCTTCCCAACACCCCTCTCAACGCTGGCATCCAGAACGCTTTGCACAAGTAGCAAATGAATTGATCAAAAAATACAAAGCAACCATCGTCTTCACAGGCATAGAAAAAGAACGTGATCAAATCCAGGCCGTCATCAATCATATCCCAAACAAACAATCCATCCTCGATCTTACCGGCAAAACAAACTTCGAAGAACTAAAAGCGGTCATCAAGCATCTCGATGTGCTTATTACCATCGATTCTTCATCCACCCATATCGCATCAGCTTTCGACACTCCCGTTCTCACCTTATTTGGTTCCACTATTCCTACCTTCTGGGGTCCAACAGGCAAACACTCTTCCTACATTTGGAAAAACAAAGAAGCCAACGTCGGATGGAGGCGAGAATATCTTATTGTAGGCAAAGACGATAGCATGGAAAAGATCTCCACACAAGAAGTTCTCGAACAAGCAAAAAAGTTATTAAAAAATTAAAGTCGTTTCTTCCATAACACGTACGAAATAACCATCACGATTAAGAAAACAAAAGGGAACATAATGCTCATTACATCTGCACCACTAAAGTAAAACGAAGCAGAAGCACCAAGGTAATCAAAGGTAAACCCTGCATACGCCCATTCTTTAACCGTTCTCCATTTGGTCTGTACAACAGCAACGGAACCCAAGATCTTGGCAACACCCAAGATAATCATGAGATACATCGGATATCCAAGCATCTTCATGGCTTCAATGCCTTGCTCATTAGGGAAAAATCCGCCAATACCAGAGAAAAGATTTGCTAAAGCAAAGATAATAGTCACAATCCAATACCAGATTGTGATTGTTCATTGTCTCATGCGTTTTTCTCTCCATCAAAAGTATTTAAACATTATGGAACTACAGTCGTTGAATAAATTGGTGTAAGTGCTGTAAGAAATTCTCTTGTCCATGATACCAATACGGTACCGTATGCTTTCCTAAAGCCAACGAATTCTGCATCCAAATCTTCTTGAAATAAATGCTAAATAATGGTTTATCTAGTGCAGCAGCCACATGCCCCACCCCAGAATCTACACATACCAAAAAAGCACACCGATCAATCAGCGCAGCAGAATGCAAAATGCTATCAGAAATATAATGAACTGCCTTCGCCGGTATGCCCGACCGTTCAGCAGACTGCGGACTGTCAAATAACACGACCTGATAACCCAATGAAGTAAGCATCTCGATAGCCTTCTCAACATCTTCTTTGGGCAATGACTTATTCGTACTCGATCCCGTTGCGTGCATCCCCACTAAAATAGAAGAATCTAACTTGTTCTGTTTCACATATTGTTGTGCCCACTTTGTATCTTCTTCTCCATACGCCAACGAAGATTGTTTGGGTATCATCTCTATTCCTAATTCACGTCCAATGATAACGCTCTTGTGTTCTTGATATCTCTTCAAAGGTAAATGTGCATACACTTTAGCAGGTGTAACAAACATCTTCACAAAATACACCTGATCAAAATTATATTGTGCAACTGCTTTCTTAATATCTTTCTTAATTGTCCAATACTCACCCAACCAAAACAAAGGATGTCCATAGCGTGGATTATGCTTCAACGAAGAAAACAACACTTGATCAACATCCTTATTGTATTTCCACAATTCCTTAAACAACAGATGATTGATCGTCATCACACTCAACAGTGATCCAGGATGCTTCTCTTTCAACAAATGTAACGCAGGCACAGCCATCAAGCTATCCCCTATCCCATGCAATAACACCACTAAGATCTTCATACCCTCTCTCAAGAAAGAACGCTATAAAATGATATCGAAAACAAAGCTTTAAGAGAGAATATCCTTATCTCTAGCTCAAGAGGGAACCTCATAGTAGTAAATCACGGGTGGATCAAATGGCCAAACGAAAGAAAAAAACAAGGGTAAGGGCAAGAAAAAGGCCTTTAACGAAGCTCCACAGAAGAAGGAATACCAAGCCAGAGGTGTCCATCATTATTACCTCTTTCAGAGAATCCCATCTCCCCCAAGCCCTACGAGCAATAGAACACCAACGCCTTTCTTCGTATGAAGTGTTGGTGGTATCTCCAGATCCTGAAGCAGCCCAATTAGTTAAAGCCTATCAACGCCAGAAAAAACCATATCAATATGTGGTTGATCCTGGTCACGGAAAAAGTGCTGCATTAAACCTCACCTTTCCCAAAGCAAAAGGAGATATTCTTATTTTAACCGATGGAGATGTATCCGTAGATCATCACGCATTGAAAGAAATCCTCAAACCCTTCGATAATCCCCGAGTAGGATGTGTTGCAGGTCGTGTCATATCCATCAACAACAAAAATTCCATGTTGGGATATTGGTCCCATCTTCTTGCAGATGCAGGTGCACATCGTATCAGAAAAGAAGGTGCAAAGCAAGGATTTCTAGAATGTTCTGGTTATTTGTTCGCATTCCGCAATCATCTCATCAAGAAAATTCCTACCGATGTCGCAGAAGATTCTCTCATTCCTTATATTTTCAAACAAAAAGGATTTGATATCGCCTACGCAGAACGATCACGAGTCTTGGTAAAAAATCCTACCGCGTTCAACGACTGGTTATCCCAACGAAAAAGAACTGCCAAAGCACACGAAACGTTAGAAAAATACGTGGACACCAAAAACATTCCCCGCGTCAAAACATTTTCCAATGAAATTCAGAAAGGTCTCCTTTGGTCCTTGCACTATCCACAAACCGTCAAAGAATTCTATTGGACTCTTCTTTTATTCCTTGCACGTTCCTACATGTGGTTCTGTGTTTTGTATGAAACAAAAATAGGAAAAAAACACTACACCGACAAATGGGAACGTATCAAGACTGCGAGGTAATTACGTACCCTATCTGATACGCTCGAACTAAAGGGACTCCTTGCTTGGAGGCAACAGTCAAGATGGGGGGAATATCTTCCAAACTGAGAGAAGCTGTCGGAGGATCATAATAAATAGGGAACTCTTTAAGCGGTATAATAACATAATCAGGCATATTAGCAAAGGTATCTATAAAGACAAGATCATTCCGCAGTAAACCTTGAGACTGATACCACTTATACGGTCCAATATATGGATGAGCAGTTATGGTTGATCCAACGGGAAGCTGATTCATCCAATCAAGCGTATACTTAAATTCATCTTGCCAATACGTGACCACGTGAAGATTATGTTGTGCTACCCCACCCGTGCCTCCGACAAAAAGATTGAAATAAGAGCTCTGAAAGGGATGGGCATACCAGATGGTGAAAAAACTCGAAAGTATAAATAAACTGAAGAAGATAAAAGAAATAATCAACCGTGCTTGATCCTTGGTTATGTTTGAAAGATAAGAGAAAATGTGTTTCGCCCCATAACCTCCAAAGAAAGCCAAAAAAGGATAGAGCATGAGGAAGTTTCTTTCAACATCTCCTTTGTAGGCAAAAGGCGAACTAAAGATAAAGAGGGTTATCCAAAACATCCATAAAATAAACATGGTGCTTTCTTTCTCTCGTGTAGTGCGGTGCAAAAGAAAGAGTCCGAAGAGAACAAGAACGATATGGAAGGCATTAACGGTGGTAAGCAAAGTAAAAGGAACATACGCTAAAGCAACGAGAGACCATTGCGAGTGATAGGTGCCAAAGAGTCCAAATTCAGCTGCTCGTGATCCATGGAAAGAAAGATAGTCAATAATCGAGAAAGGATGGTGATAAAGGGGTGGAGAAATAAGAAAGAAAAAAGCAGCACAAACCGCAGTAATGAATATTAGAGGGTGAATGTTTAAAGTTCTGATAGAAATGAAAGGAACAGGAATTTTCTTTATCTTAACATAGACAAAGTAGAGTGCTAAAGGAAGCAAAATGACATAACCGGTAATCTTAGTTGCAAGAAGGCCACCTAAAATTAACCCAGTAATAACGGCGTAAAGTAACTTTCCGCTACGCATCGTATGAAAAAACAAAATGCATCCAATCGTATAAAGAACCATAACGGGAAAGTCGAGAGCAAAAAGATGGCCATGGAAAAAAACCCTAGGCATGCCTATCAAGATGATGCTTGCCAGTAATGCAGTGATCTCGTCAAATTCTTTTTTGAGGTAAAGATAAAAGACAACGATAAACAAGACAAAAAACAAGGGCGTAACTAGGCGCAAGGCAGTAGTGGTGTCCATAAAATGTTTCGCGATGGTATAAACAGGTAATGCGAGAAGGGACATAAACGTGCCATGACTCGGCGGTGTAAACTGGTCAAAACGTTCATAAAATGAAAGGCTGTTATTTCCTAATCGTAGGACATTGTTAAAATAAACAGGCTCATCATAAGTAACGCCGGTGTGATCGATAGTAGCAAATAAAAAAATGGAAAAGAAGAACAAAATGCCTAAAAAGATGAAATCTACTTTTTTCATTCAAGGTAATAAATGTCAAAAGTATAAAAAGGTATGGAGTTGATACGGCAAGGTCTAGTAGAAAAGTTCAATAACCCGTGAGCCGTGAGGCTGCACGGGGGGAACAAACGAGGTGTTCCCATGAAGGAAAAGAGAAGAACTATTTATTATAAGTTTGTACGACAGTTGCTAAATGTCCTGCGCATTGCCCGTGTGCGGAGTTTCCGCACAAGCATGATCCCAAGAAATATGGGGTCTGGGCTCATGTCTGCCTGCTTGGACTCGGCAGCTTGAAGGGAAATCTTATCGATTCATTGTTGAACTACAGGTCATTGAACGAGACGTTTCACAGCGTCTTGAAGGGAATAACAGGAAGTGTTATGTGACGGTCAAGATGCAGAACCTCGAAGTGACATTCAAGGTCCTAGCATGCTCGATCTATCGCCGAGCATCTTCTCTGCTAGAAGGAAGTTTTCTACTAGGCTGAAGGCAAGATAACTTTTTATACAACAAAGGAAAGGTAATTCCATGGAAAACCAAAAGAAGTGGTCAAATAATCCCTATGCTCTAGGCATCTTCGCTATTGTCGTCATCCTTCTTGGTATTCGTATCTGGTTCTTCCTCCTTACAGCCAATCAACCCGTCTGGTGGGACGAAGGAGATTATCTCAATATCGCAACAAAATGGGCATCCGGCTCCCCAGACTGGGATATTAACCCCTTACGTCCTCTCCTCTATCCTTTCGTCTTATCACTCTTCATGAAAATAGGTATCGGTGAACTCTTCTTCCGCTTCCTATCACTACTAGCGTCCATCATCTCGATCTGGTTAACCTACAAAATAGCAAAAGAATGGTACGGAAAAGAAACAGGATACATCGCTGCAGTAATGTTGGCAGCCTTCTGGTCCTTCCTCTTCTTCAGCTATCGCATGTTAGTGGATGTTCCCGTTGCCATGATGTGGCTTCTTGGTGTCTACGTCTTCATCAAAGGATATGAGGAACAAAAGAAAAAGTACGCATACTGGATTGTTCCCCTGATCGTCCTAGGATTCTTAACCAAATACACAGGCGCTATCCTTGGTTTCATCCTTCTTGCCTATATGATCGTTGCTGATAGAATCAAAGCATTCACCAGAAAAGAAATATGGGTAAGTTTAGGCTTAGGAATACTCACTGCTCTGCCATTCCTGCTCTACGAATGGAAAAAGTTTGGTCATCCTTTAGCATTCTACATCTCAGCCATCGGAGGTCGTGCAGCTAGTCCACGTTCTGGTTTCCAAACGTTAATAGACTACATCAACACCACCATTCCCCTCATCCAATGGCCCTTCCTCATCTTGTGCATCATCGGATTAATAGCCATCATCTTCGAACTGATCATCGGTTGGGATCTTCTGTTAAAAAATAAGGAAAAACATCTGCGAGCTAATCTCTTGTTAATACTCACCTGTATTGTTCCTTTCCTCTATATTGTCAGCTTAGGTTACGGAGCCTACATCGAAGAACGATATCTCTTCTTGATGTACCCCATGCTCTTCATGATCGGTGCAAAAGGAGCCATGTCACTCTATCACATCATCAAAAAATACAACAAACCCCTTGCTATCGCAGTAGTTGCAATCCTTCTTGTCCTAGGCGTACAACAAAACTTGGCAACAGCAAATGCATCCATCAAAGATAAAGCAGTCTCCTTCATTCAAGTCAAAGAAGCAGGCGAATGGTTAAACCAACACACTAATCCTGATGATGTCATCTATTCATTCCACACCCAAGCAGAAATGCAGTATCACGCCAACAGAAGGGTCTTCGGTTTCAAAGGAACAACGCCAGAAGAACAACTGGAATATATCAAACAAGATAAACCAAAATACGTCGTGATGAACATCTTTGTACCGGTCGATCCCGGACAAACATGGAAAGTAGCCCATGCTTACACCAACCAAACGATGTTCAAACCAGAAATAAGTTACGCTCCTTTTATCGATGAAAAGCAGCAAATCCCCATCTTAACAATATTCTCAGTTAATCCAACGTTATACAGCCAATAGATAAGTTTATAAATATGAAAAGTATGAGAAATCATACAATGACAGTAGACATCAGCAAAGTAGGAGAAAGAGGACAAATAGTCATCCCTCAAGAAATCAGGAAAAAGCTAAATATTCGTCAAGGTGAAAAGTTCCTCGTTATAAACCAAAATGAAGATATCATCTTTCGGCCACTGAAGGAAGTCAAATCGCTCGATCAAGTTGAAGAAGATATCATTGATATGCAAATAGCAGACAAACGATGGAAAGAAATCAAAGAAGGCAAGAAAACAGCACGTTCTAAGGAAGAATTCTTACGCGAATTACAAGAGTGGTGATAAGGTGAATATTGTTAGAAGTGTGTCCTTTGATAAAAACGTTAAGAAATATAGAAAAGACAAAGAAACTATCAAAAGATTGCAAAATCATATCCAAAAAATAATCGAAAATCCGGAGATCGGCGATTTTTTAAAAGGTCAAAGAAAAGGAGAGCGGAAGATATATATCCCCCCTTTCCGTCTGTTATATGCTTACAGCAAAGACGAAGACACACTTTATCTTCTCGATTTTGATCATCGGGATATTATCTACAGAAAAAATAATTAAACCAAAACTATATTCATGATTTCAATAAAGCGATCAACACAGCAAGCCCTTCACAAAATCTCATAACCAACATCCCAACAGCATGAACAGGATCGCTCAATAATTTCTTCCACTGTCTCAAAAAAGCAGATCGAAAAAAAGAAAATTCTCCCGTTCGAGGATGTTTGGCTAAATATCGTTTCAACGTCAACGAATAATAATATCTCTTCTTCACAATACCCCGCAGCGTCAATCTGCCTTCATGATGCGTAATCCAAGCAGAAGCAGTTCCAATCTTTCCTAACGCAAGAACTCGTTTATGCAAATCAATGTCTTCCGGTCCTGTTAAGTGCTCATCATATCCACCCACCTTAACAAACGTCTTCTTGGCAAAGAATCGCGCAGCCACATGCTCTTCTCCACCCGTATAACACGATTTCTCTAAGATTTTGCAGTTCGTCCAAAACCCTTCTCCCACAAAGCGCTCAGGAATAACAAGTCCAACAAGGTTCTTGATATATCCGACACAAGCACTAACGACATCAGGTTTCAATTCCATATCAGAATCAATAAACAATAGATATGTTCCCTTCGTTTTCTTGGCGCCCAAGTTTCTCTGGGAACTTCTCTCCGGTCCGCATTGATACACTTTCGAAGTAAATTCTCGCGCAATCTCAAACGTTCGGTCTCTGCTGAAATTATCAACTACAATCAGTTCTATATTCTTATACGTCTGTTGCTTGATCGAGAAAAGACATCTGCTGAGAGTATGTTCATTGTTCTTCGTCGTCACAATAACAGAAACTAAAGGTTTCATAGCAACCTCTCAACCGCATGATATACACTATCAACAGAAATAGAATACAAACAATAGTGCGGTGTGCCCGCATACGTACATATCATATCTTCTCCAATCCGATACGGATGACAGTTCTGGGAAGCAGAAATAACCGTCGAAGGACTATGAAGTGGTTTAGTCTTCGCAGGATTCAAATGTCCCGTCACAACCACAGAAGGAACACCAAAGTGAGAAGCAATATGATGCAACCCAGTATCATTCGTCACAAACACATCACATTTCTTGATCAATGCGGCACTTTCAAAGAACGTCAAATGATCGGCAAAGAGTGGTTGTCTCTTCATCAATCCAGCAACCTCTCGTTTCAATCCATATTCATTTTCCCCGCCAAATAACAAGATTGTAGCGTTATGCTTCTCCATCAACCGATCAGCAACCTCAGCAAATCGCTCCTTAGGCCATCGTTTATGGATCATTCCTGCTAACTCGCTCGATCCAGCATGCATTCCAACAATCAAATTTTTCTTCGTGACCTTGTTTTCTTTCAAAAATCGTTCTGCTGTTGCCTCTTCTTGTTTCGTCACCGTAAAGTTCAGTTTCTTCGATATCGATCGGGTATCAACATTAAGTAAGCTCAACAATTCCACGTTCTCATCAATGGTGTGTCTATTTTCATTTAGAGGTAACGACTTCGTCTGTAAAAAGCTCAACGAGCGTACTCGTTTAATGTCGTAGATGTGTCCATACTTCTTGTCCGCTCCAATCAAGTAATGAATCAATCCCGGTCTAAACCTATTCGAAGGATACGCCAAGAAACTCATATCAAAGCGTTCACGTCGTAACTGAAAGACTTTTGAAAGTGATTTCCAATATCCTTGTTCAAGAAAACTAAAGTACATGACCTCGTCAATATCTTTATTTCTCTTCAACATCTCTTCTACTGGTTTGTAAATAACTAAAGTAGTAATTCTCGCTCCAGGATAACTCGTCCTTAATCCACGTAAGAAAGGAGTCACTAATAAACTATCCCCAATACCTGCCAGCATCAACACTAATATTTTCATCTTACTTATGAACGATAAAGTCTCCCAACGCAAGATACTGCAATCCAGATTCCCGTAACGTATGCAGTGCATCTTCCGGGCTACACACGATAGGTTCTCCATGGATATTGAAAGAAGTATTCAAGATCCCATATCTCCCAGTTTTCCTCATAAACGAATGCAATACCGCATAATATCTCGGATTGATATCTTTATTCACTAACTGTGGTCTCAACGTCTTGTCATACGGATGCATGGCAGCCTTCAAATCTTTCTGTGCTAAAGGCGTGCTGTCAAAGCACACCATCATGAATCCAGGCCATGTCTTTCCCAACAAAGCACTCGGTTTCAGATACTTGCTTGCATGTTCTTCCATAATAGAAGGGGCAAAAGGCATCCAAAAGTCTCTCATCTTAATCATCTTGTTAATAACCTCAACTACATCCGGGTCTGAGGCATCTGCTAAGATACTCCTATTCCCTAACGCGCGTGCGCCAAATTCCATCCGATCAGCAAAGCGTGCCACCACATGTCCATTTGCTAATAAGGCAGCAGTCTGTACATCAATAGATTTTCCATAATCTCGATACGTAAACTCGCTTGCTTTCAACGCATGCTCAATCTCATCTTTCGAAAAAGAAGGTCCCCAATACAAGCTAGTAATAGGTTCCACCTTCTTCATCGCTTCTCGTTCATGTAAAAGAGTTCCAAAATAACAACTTCCCAACGGCAACGACTCATCTCCACAACTAGGCATCACAAACAATCGTTCCACTTCAGGCAACTTTAAAATTTCATAATTCGCTTTCACATTCATGAAAACGCCGCCAGACAAAATAACAGAATGTATCCCCGTCTGTGCAATAGCCTTCTGTGCTAATTCAACAAGTAACGTCTCTACTAACTTCTGCGCTGCAGCAGCCACGTAATCAAATCGTATTCCTTTACAAGCATCTCTTAAAAAGTCCCTAAACCGATGACTATGAATCTTCGTTTTAATCTGTAACTGATCATCAATCCAAATATGTTCTTTAAACGTCTGATACAACCGTTCCGCTTGATCACTCCACGAATACGGTGCTAAACCCATTACCTTATACTCATGTTCCAGCATCTTCATGCCTAAATGCGTCGTAACAGCGCTGTAGAAATGTCCTATCGACTCAGCATAACTCGATTGTGCAATCCGATGATAACTCAAGTCAGATCGTTTAAACACACCTACACTCGAAGAAAGCATATCTCCCTCTCCATCAACAGTGATCACCAACAGTTCGTCCGATGGCGCGTCTCGTAGCACATCACTCGCAAATATTCCTGCATACGCATGGGTCAAATGATGCTCACTACAAATAATCTTCTTCGGATCAATCTGCAGCAACGAACTAATAATTTCAACTCTCTTCTGATGTGTTCCCTTAGCCAACATTGGAGCTAACTTCGTATATCCAAACGTGTCAATACTTTTGACTTTATTCAACGTTCCCCGTGTCTTCGACAACAACGAAAACCAATTCGTTCCTTTATCACCACGTGTAGCTTCTTGTAATCCGTCTTCAGTCTGGTGCAAAGGCGGTGTAATTCTACTTGATAAAACAACTAAATCTAAATCCGATCCTCTCAAACCAGCCTCACCTAAACAATAGGCAATGGCCTTCTCAGGATACCCATACACATTCTTCTTTCTCACAAAACGTTCTTCACTAGCGCACGCCACCACCTCACCATTATTCGTTAAACTAGCAGTAGCATTATGCCCCAGAGTCATCCCTAAAACGTAAAAATCCCCCATAACATTGAGGGTTAAAGGCAATTTATAAAGCTTAACTCTGAAAGTAGTAACACAAAATAAATTCTAATCATAACCTATATAAATCGTATAAAGCCCTTATAAAAAATGGTTCTCGAGTCATTAACGACACCACAAAAAGCGGAAAAGAGTCCTTGGGATTTGATCTTTATTGGCGCCATGTACGCTGCCGTCGCAGTATTTCTCTCCATCTGGGTCTTCAAAGAAGAAGCAAGCATCGTCATGGTGTTATTAACCGTCATCGCCTGTATTCCTCTCGTCTTCAATACCATTCAATTCGAAGAAAGCAAAGATGACGCACTTTTACCACAAAAAATGTTGCTCCGTGAGCACGGCAAAGCACTGATCTTCTTCACGTGTATGTTCGTCGGATTTGTCTTGGCATTCTCTTTCGCATATATCTTCCTTCCAGAATCATTGGTAACCGACATCTTCGACGCGCAATTAACGACCATCCAAAACATCAACAGCCGAGTATCAGGAAATGTAGATGGTGCATCTGTCGGTGGATCAATGTTCTTCCAAATACTCAGCAACAATCTCAAAGTTCTCCTCTTTTGTTTATTCTTCGCCTTCTTCTACGGTGCAGGTGCGATGTTCATCTTAACATGGAACGCATCCGTCATCAGCGCAGCCATAGGAACATTCTTTAGGGATCATATTAGTTCATACGCAAGCGAAATAGGCTTTGCCAAAGTAGCAGGCTATTTCCATATCTTTTCGTTAAGTTTATTAAGGTACTTTATCCACGGTATCCCAGAAATTATAGGATATTTCATAGGGGGGTTAGCAGGTGGAATTATTTCAGTGGCAGTAATCAGGCATGATTTCGGCACGCCCATCTTCAACAAAATCCTGATGGATAGTCTCTATCTGGTCTTGTTGGCGGTGTTTGTGTTGGTCGCCGCAGCCATCATAGAAGTCTACGTCACACCTGCATTCTTTTAACTCATGAATTCAGAACAAGTCTTGGAAGAACGAAAAAAGAAGGCTGTACACTATCTAACATCAAATAAGGTCTTCCTCGCGTATCTCATAGTAGCAATCATCCTGCTCATTGGGTTTAATATTCGTATTCAAAATCTTTCCCACACAAAAGATGTAACCACCAACGATTACGTTCCTATCGAGCCGGATTCCTTTGCGTTCTTGCGCTATGCACAATACATCATGGATCATGGAGAGATGATGGATTTTGATCAGGGTCGTTACTATCCTACAGGGTATTATCCAGCATCAGAGTTCTCCTTCCTCGCGCACTTTATTGTATGGATATATAGGTTCTTGCACGCCTTCGATTCGGACGTAACGCTGGGACTTGCAGACTTGATCTACCCTCCTCTCGCATTCGTCGTAGGAGGATTCTTCTTTTTCCTCGTCGTAAAAAGATTGTTTGACTGGCGCGTCGCAGCCCTGGCAACTGGGTATCTCGCCGTCATTCCGCCATTCCTCTATCGTACCGTCGCAGGATTCTCTGATAAAGAAGCGTTGGGTATGGTATTTTTCTTTATGTCCTTATACTTTTTCATAGTATCCTGGCAAACATCATCGCTCAAGAAAGGTTTGATCGCTGCTTTCGTAGCAGGTGTTATCAGCGCATTAATGGGATTAGTCTGGGGAGGCGTTCAATTCCTCTTCTTAATCCTTGGTCTCTTTGCCTTATATGAATTTGTCTTCAGTCAGTTCAAGGAGCGAGACTTCTTTACCTACGCTACTTGGTTGCTAACGTTCATGATCTTCTTTACCATCATTTTCTCCACGCGTTTCACCTTCATCAGTTTAATGTTCACCGAAACCATGATGCCGATCATGCTCGCCTTCTTGGTGGGATTGACAAACTATGTTTTAAGTAAATTCCATCTGGCAACTCTGAAGAAACATCTCAGCAAGCATATGCCCTTCGGAGTGGCAGTCTCTTTAGTAACCGTAGTGCTGTTATTGTTCATCGACATGCTCAGGCGGGGTTGGTCTTCCTTCTTTGGCCATTATCGCGACGTTATCGTCGGAACCATTTCGCCCTATGAAGCAAGCAGGTGGGGAAGAACAGTCGCAGAAAGTCATCAGCCCTACGTTGCAGATTGGTTCTCACAATTCGGAAACATATACTTCTATTTGTTCATCATCGGATTAATTGCATTAATCTATTCCACGTTCGCTATCTCTCGTAAATGGCGCGTCATCATAGCAGCAAGCTGTAGTGCTTCGCTGGTCGCATTTTTGATGAGCAGATACTCCTCAACACCACCCTGGAACGGCGCAACAACCCTTGCCAATGTAACGTATTTCGGATCAATACTCACGCTCGTGGTATTCCTTATAGGAATCTATATGTATGCATACAAAAAGAAACCAGAACTCTATGCACAAATTCTGAAATTAAAGAGAGAATATCTTTTCGCACTGATCTGGGTAATCGTCATGCTCTTCACCGCGCGTATTGCCATTCGTATTTTATTCGTCTTTGCACCAGTCACTGCAGTGATGGTGGCGTATCTCTTCATTCGTACTTTTGACTTTTCAAAGAAATTCAAACATAAAGCCTTATTTGTCATTGCAGCATTGATTATGCTCTACATCATTATCTCGCCTACATCAAATGCAAGCCTCACCACGTACTATGGAATCAGCTCTCAAAATGCAAAATATATGGGGACAAGTTACAATCAGCAATGGCAAATAGGAATGGATTGGATAAGAAAAAACACGCCAGAAGATGCAGTCTTCGCTCACTGGTGGGATTATGGATATTTCGTTCAGACAGGAGGTAAGCGTGCAACACTGACAGACGGAGGAAACAACGGTGGTCCGGCATTAAATCATTTCATGGGAAGAAACGTCTTGACCGGAGCAAACTCCACAGAAGCATTATCCTTCTTGAAAGTAAAAGGAGCGACCCATCTCTTGATCATCTCAGATGAAATAGGTAAGTACGGAGCCTTCTCGAGCATCGGATCCAATTTATCCTATGATAGATTCTCAGCCATTTCAACCTTCTTGATTGATCCATCACAAGTGATTGAGCAAAGAGATCAAACGATAGTGTTGTATCGGGGCAATGTGGCATTCGATGAAGACCTATTGTGGCAGGGCAAGCTCTATCCAGCGTATAGTGCTGGCGTCGCAGGAATTATTGTTCCCTTCACTACATCAAACAACTTCACCGGCGTCTCTCAACCTCAAGCAGTCGTCGTGTACCAAGGCCAGCAGACAACCATCCCGATGAAGTGCCTGTACATTGACGGAAAAGAACGTCTGTACGAAGGTGAAGGATTGGATGGATGCTTCCAAATCATACCAGTCGTGGAAAATTCGCAGGTAAATGCTCTAGGTGCAGGATTATACCTTCCAAAGAAAGTATACCACACGCTCTTCGCACATATGTATCTCTTCAACCAACAATGGAACGGCTTCTCATTGGCATACAGCGATGAAGGTTCCATCCCCTTGGCAGTCTACAATGGTAGGGTGGCTGGTCCACTGAAAATTTGGAGCATTACCTATCCATCAAACCTGCCGTATGAAAAGCATTACGAAATGTTAAGTCTGCCAGATCCGCGTCTTGCCTACGTATAGACCGTCACCATTATAAACTGTAGTTCTCGGTATCTCTTCGTGAGAGTATGGAAAAGAAAAAGTCAGTCGATATCGTTATTCCAACCTACTACAAAGAAGCAGGCGCTCTGGAAAAGAGATTGTTGGAGCAAATAAAGTTCTATCAACAAACGCTCAAGAAATATGCGTGGCGCATCGTCGTAGCCAACAACGGTCCAAAGAAAGAGGTGCTTCCCGTCGTTCAACAAATGATGAAGAAATACAAATTCCTCTCCTACACCGACATCGACACGCCAGGAAGAGGAATCGCATTGCGTCATACCTGGTTAAACAGCAAAGCAGACATGCTCGTCTACATGGATGCGGATTTAGCAACCAGTCTCAATTCTCTCCCGCCCATGTTAGAATTATTGGCAACAGACGCAGACGTCGTCATCGGTTCTCGTTATGTTCCCGGTGCAAACGTTCATCGTACCTTCTCGCGTTGGTTATTATCTCGTGTCTACAACATTCTTCTTCGGGTTTTCCTCAATCTAGATATTGCCGACTCGCAATGTGGCTTCAAAGGCATTCGTCGGGAAGTAGCTCAGGTAGTCATCCCAAAAATCAAGGATCAGTGGTGGTTCTTCGACACGGAAATGCTGTACGTAGCAAAGAAGATAGGATACACAGTAAAAGAAATTCCCGTGGAATGGTATGAACAAGAAGAAACAAGCGTCCAACTGATCAAAGTCTCTCTCGATTACATCAAAAACATCATCCGTCTTCGTTTTTCACGACTCTGACGAAAACCTTAAAAGAACTTGTTCTTTTGCCAGTTTATGCGCATTACCTTTATTACACCACCCTATAGTATTTCAGAGCGGTACCACACCAAAGCGAAAATCAACAAAGGCTATTTGCCTCCTTTAGGGCTCGCTTCTATAGCTACCGTCTTAAAAGAAGCTGGCCACCAAGTCAGTATTCTCGATCTGCAAATCTATGATTACACCTTAGAGCAAATCAAAGAACACGTCAAACGTCTCTCACCAGAACTCATTGCTATCTCCGCTATTACGCCAACCATCGATAAAGCATATCTGTTAGCAAAAGAACTCAAACAAGTATTAAACATTCCTATCGTCTTCGGTGGTCTCCATCCGACCATGTATCCTGAAAAAACACTGGAAGAATGTTCCTCAGTCGATATCGTCGTCATTGGAGAAGCAGAATACACCTTCCGTGATTTGGCAAAGGCACTTGAAAATAAAAAACCACTCAAAAATATCAAAGGCATCTGTTACAAAGACAAAAAAGGAAAGATCATCAGAACAGCTCGACGTCCATTAATCATGAACTTGGATGAACTTCCTATTCCATCCAGAGAATTCTTTGAAATGGAAAAATATGTTCCCTTACCTAACCAATACAAAGTGCTTCCCGTCACCAACATGATGGTGGGACGCGGTTGTCCTTACGGTCAATGTACCTTCTGTTTCGAAGCAGGTGATTTCAAGCCATTATACCGAAGGGTAACCGTCAAGCGTGCTATTGAAGAAATCAAAATGCTAGTCAACACCTACGGCATCAAAGAAATTTCCTTCTGGGATGATGTCTTCATGATAGGCACCAACTGGACCACCGACTTCTTTGAAGCATTAAAGAAAGAAAACATCAACATCAAATGGTCCTGTTACGGATATTTCAACTATCTCAACAAAGACATGTTGATGAAAGCAAAAGAAGCAGGCTGTTGGAACATTTTCTTCGGTATCGAAGCAGGAAATCAGATGTTGCTCGACACCATTAAGAAAGGATTTACTCTTGATAAGGCGCGTGAAGTTATCAAATGGACAAAAGAAGCAGGAATAGAAACACGAGGTTCCTTCATTCTCGGATTGCCCAATGAAACTCCTGCATTAGCAAAAGAAACCATCGACTTTGCCATCGAACTGGATGTGGACTATGCGCAATTCACCTTAAACACTCCTTTCCCCAGCACAGAAATGTGGAAAACAGGAAAAGAATATGGTACCATCAACACCAACTTCGCAGAGTACTCCGTCCATAACCCTGTCTTCTTGCCACACGGATACAAAAGCAAAGAAGAACTCCAAGACATGCAAAAATTAGCCTATAGAAAATTCTATTTCCGTCCTCGCTACATTCTCAAAAAGATTACAAGCATCAGAAGTATGACTGACATCCAAAAATACGCAGCAGGATTGAAATTCTTGGCAGGTATGTCTTAGTCACCTTTATAAAACAAGCCCCTATAAGCCATCTATGGCCTCCTTCATCAAAAATCACCGTATCATGCTGCTTATTCTCCTAGCAAGTCTGCTCATTCATAGTGTCCTCGTTCCCTATGCAAAATTCGAAAACGAAACCGTCCGTGATCTGACCATCACCGACCGCATGCTTGAACAGAAAGAAATCCGCTTGCAAGGTTTGGTATCAGAAATAGGAGAAGACGGTACTCAACAGTCTTTTGGCCCCTTATTTTATTATCTTCTTACCTTCTCTCAAATAATCTGGCATCATCCGTACTCAGTATTCATCTTAATCAGCGTCATCACTGCCGTTGCCGGTTTCCTTACCTATCTTTTAGTTGATAAATATTACAACAGAAAAGCAGCTATTATCGCATCCACCTTATTTATGTTCAATCCATGGGTTTTTGTCTTTATTTCCTTAAATATCGCTAACCCCAGCTTCCTTCTCCCTTTCATCGTTCTCCTGTATTACTCTTTGCATAAAATCATTATTGACAACAACGACAAATACATCATCGGAGTAGGCATTGCCCTTGCAGCTTCCCTACAATTACACCTTTCCTCATTATTATTAATCCCCATAACCTTTCTCATCTTAATCATTTTACGTCCACGCGTCTTCGTATCAAAATATTTCTTAGTTGGTCTAGCAATGAGCGTAGTATTCTTCCTTCCCTATCTTATCTACAATGCAACCCATCATACCTTCTCAGAAACAACAGATTTTATCTTCGGTGAGCGTGCATCAGTCTCCCGTCTGGAAAATCTTCGTGATTCCATAGGCATTCCATTCATGTTGGCAACCACCTTCTTTGGTCATTATCTGTTAGGTTCAACCGAAGTGTTTGAATCATCATCAATAAAAAACCTCTTCATCGCCATAGATATCTTCATAGGCATCCTCATCATCATCCAAATATTCATTCTTCTCTATCAACTTCGCTTTCAAACAACAAAAGAACAAAAGAAAACACTGCTTCTTCTCGCGTGGTTCATCCTCCCTATTCTCTTCGCGATCATTCCAGGTGCAAACGTCTCTCCCCACTACCTCTACTTAACATATTCTTCTCAATTCATACTCCTTGCATTGCTTTTCACCTCCCAAAAACATCAATCTATCAAGAAGATAGCGTTGGGGGTTATTCTCGCTGCATATATCCTCTATCTGATAGCATTCTTCTCCTTGCTTCATAGTTACGGAGGAACCAACGGTCTCTATGGAACCCCCATAGGAACAAAAATAAATCTCCTAAAAACAATCAACGAAGAATTCCCCGAAGGACATCTTGCCTTCTACAATTATGTGAAGCCAGAATATGCATATCTACAATCTTACTATGCGCACCATCTCACGTTAATTCCTCATAGTAATATACAAGAAGGAATGCGGGGTTATCTCCTACTTGATTTCGTCAGTCACGGTAATTTCGGAGAACAACACATCCCTCTAGAAGATATTGCAATTATCAAAACTCTTCCTTCATCCTCGTTAGGTCCTTTAACGTTAATATCTCTTCAGGATTACGTAAAAGCGTTCCCTAAAGGTTAGATTTAAAAAAGAGCGTGGGAAGGATATATATCATGAAAAAAACCCTAGTGCTCTCTCTGGTCTGTGTAAGCTGCAGAAAGAACAAGTTAAAGGTTCACGCATTTAGCAAATCAGGAAGAGAAATCATTGAAGGTATCATCAAATGTTCACATTGTAATCATTGGTACATTATTCACGAAAAGATTCCAGAGATGCTCATTCATTCCTTGAACTCAGAAAGAAAATTAACGCACTACCGTGCATACATGCCGCATTTCAAAAAATTAAAAATACCTCCTCCTTCCGTATCCTCAAAAGAACGTAGCCAGCAGAAAATACATCAGAGTGAATTCTTCGATGAGTTCTCCGAAAATTATGTTTTAGAAACACAAACCTTCTGGAGGGCATATTATCATCAGGTATTGAGCATGTTCTCAAGATCGCTCCATTCTCGCTCTGTTATTTTAGACATCGGATGTGGGAACGGGTTAAGCTCCTACCGTCTTCTTGAACAAGGACACGCCATCATCGGTGTAGACATCTCACGTGAAATGGTCAAAGGAGCATACGCAAGACTGGAACATCATCCTCTCTATAAGGGTCACTACGTAGTTGCCGATGCAGAAAACTTGCCCTTCAAAGACAACCTCTTCGACGCCTGTATCGGGTTTGGTATCCTTCATCATGTCAGTTCACCGGAAAAATCCGTAGCAGAAATCTCACGTTGCTTGAAAAAAGAAGGTCTCTACGTAGGTCATGAAAACAATAAAACACTCCTCCGACCCATCTTCGACGCATTAATGAAAGTCATCGAGCTATGGCACGAAGAAGCAGGAGACCACCAACTATTCACCAAGAAAGAATTCGAGGAATATGGCTACCGCAACGGGTTGCAGATGGAAACGGAAACAAGAGTCTTCCTCCCACCCCACCTATTTAATCTGTTACCCTATCGCGCTGCAGTATCCTTGATGAGGGCAACAGATCGGATCTTCCAAGCTCTTCCTCTGATAAAAAACCAGGGCGGATCCATCATCGCTAAAGCGAAGAAGAAGTAGAATACAAGCACGCGTGTTCAGTGGAAGCTAATTTCTTCAACTCACAGGCAGCCAATTGATCACACGTTCCCAACGTCGTAATAACATTGGCAGTGTTAAAGAAAGTAAGTTCCGTCTTTAATTGTTCACACGTCGCATCCGGTCGGGTAAGCAGTTTTTCTAGTGGGTCAATGCGATCCAGATAAGGAGTATTCGTCACTGGTGGAGACCATCCAGCAGACGTCGAGATACCATAATAGATGGCGGCATACGAATACAGGGGCTTGTTATATGAGATTAATCCCTCTCCATCCTGCAGTTGTGAAATAAACAACATCCGTCCATCAACATGAGGAAACAAACTAATAATCTCTTCATCCAACGAATGTGCACGTTCGAAGAAAGGAGTATAAAACATACTCACCAACACACTTCCGATGGTAACTGCAATAATGCCCCATCGAACCAACGCACTCACGAAAGGGCGGCTAAAGAGCTTCTCCTCATACGTAAACAATATCACAAAAAGAAAGAACAAAAAGAATGAAAGATAGGGATCCTGAGAAATGTTCTGAATAACAGGTATAAATGCAGTAAGTCTAAAGAAATACAATATGGCCAAAACAGCGATAGGTAAAAAGAATATCCAATCTCGATGTTCTTTTCGTTCAATCTTCTTGACATACCACCATAACACAATAAACACGGCTGGAATAATAAACGTAAACAAATTTGTCAACACCACTTCCTTCGACCATTCAAAGATTCTCGCTCCCTCATGGAACGTCAGCAACGAAGAAGAACTCAACGCAGTCAAGAATCCCTTCACCCACCACAACGAAAGAAGAACAGATAATATCCCAGCGCCAACAACAGCAATTCTCTCTTTCCAAGCTCGTTTATAGATCAACAACGAAACAAACAATAATCCGGCAAGAATAGTTTCTTGGTAATGGGTCACGATCATGAAACTATACACAACGCTCGTCAAAAAGAACGGCCAACGAATAGGTCTATCCTTATAATACCACACCAACGTAAACAAAAATACTAATAACACCAACGTCAACATCGCATGTTGCCTGCTATTCCTCAACGTATTCCCAATAATCCCTGCATTGGCAAAAAACAACAAGTAAAAAGCAACACGCTTGATCTTATCGATCTGTAGATGCTTTCCTAGGATCCAAATAGCAACAAACCCTAAAAGATACAGAATGACCATCGATGCATACGTCGCAGCCAAAACATTACCAAACAACAAATATAACGGATAAGCAAAGAAGTACCACCCTGGCTGATTAACTAACAGGTGTACAAATCCATTATACCAATAGGGGCACCATTGATGAAATCCACACGTTTTCATGAAATGTAATTGTGCAATATACGAGCTGATGTCATTCGTAAACCCAAACGGAAAATGAGTAATCAGTTGTGCTTCATCAATCAAACGGATCAGGAGAGTAAGTCCTAGCAAAACGATGATAAAATAGACCCATCCCAATTGCTCGTTTTTTTGCATAAGGAAGCCCTCTAGACGCATTTTACGCCGAAATGCTTTTATAGTCGGTTAAAGACGTTGTTGGTGGTATGTCTCCTCTCATTTTCATTTGTGCTTTTTTAAGTTTTTTCATAGCCGTGCTGCTCACTCCCTGGCTCATCCATTATCTGAAACGCATTGGGTTATTGGTGAGAGATGCCAATAAGAAAGACCAACCTTTAGTGCCTTTATCAGGCGGTCCAGCAGTCTTTTCAGGATTTTTCGTAGGCATCATGTTCTTTATTTTTTATCGCACCTTCTTTTCCAAAGGCGAGTCAGTTTTATTTTTGGACGGTCAATCATTAGTCTTGCTATTCGCAGGCATCACCACGATTCTCATCGTGACCTTCATCGGATTTTTAGACGATCTCGTCATCAAGCCAAGCAAAGAAAGCTCGCACGGATTGCGTCAATGGCAAAAACCACTGTTAACATTAGCAGCTTCTGTTCCATTGATGGTATTGAATGCAGGAACAGACGTCATGGCATTACCCGTTCTAGGAAAAGTGCAATTTGGTATTCTCTATCCACTACTTCTCGTTCCAATAGGTATTGTGGGTGCATCCAATATGGTAAACATGCTCGCAGGATTCAACGGCATGGAAACAGGAATCGGAATGATTACTGTAGGCATGTTGGGATTGTACGCATTTGTTCACGAGAGATGGGTTGCCGCCCTGATCGCAGCAATAATGGTTCCAGCTCTGCTCGCTTTCTACATCTACAATCGCTATCCTGCAAAAATTCTGGCAGGAGATTCTCTCACCTATCTTATCGGAGCCACCATCGGAGTTGTAGCTATCTTAGGAAACCTCGAAAAAGCTGCATTGATTATCTCTATCCCTTTCTTTATCGAATTTGTTCTAAAAGCAAGAAAGAAGTTCCACGTCGACAGCTATGGATATTGGAAAGATGGTAAAGTACAAAGCAAGTACGATAAGATTTACTCCATCCCCCATTTATTTACCATACACGGCAAGTATACAGAAAGACAAATTAGTTGTTTGGTGATGGGCATCTTCTTGTTGTTTTCCTTGCTCATCTGGGTCATCTAAATGAAAAAACTCTTCGCATCCTTGAAGAATAACGGCTTAGCGCGAGATAATGTGATTTTCTTCTCAGCAAGCATGCTCCTCAACATGATTGGTTTTGTCTATCACGCGTACATGGGCAGGGTCTTGGGTCCGGCTGAGTATGGCATCCTGGGAGTCATGCAGGCCATTCTCTATTTACTGAACGTCGTCTTAAACGTCATCCAAACAGCCATCGCTCGTTTCGTTTCCACCTACAAATCAAAAAAAGATATGTCCTCGACGAAGTATCTCTTCGAAAGAGGTCAATCACGAGCCTGGATCTACGGTCTAGTATCATTAGCAGGATATATCCTCGCCGGTTTCTTCCTGATTGATTTCCTCAACATTCCTTTCAAAGTGTATATCTACCTGGGAATCATCTTTCCCTTCGTATACCTCCTTGCGCTTAATCGGGGAATCCTTCAAGGATTGCAACTGTTCATCGGACTGGGAACAAGCAACGTCGTCGAAGGAGTATTCAAGCTGGCAGTTGGTGTAAGTCTCGTTATTCTAGGCTGGAAAGTGGGAGGAGCTGTCCTCGGCATGACCGCATCGTATGTGGGGGCATACATCTTCTCGCGCATAAGCCTAAAAAAATACTTCTCTGCTCATCCAACAACTTCGGAAAAGAAGAACATCTCCGCAAGCATGTTCAAATATTCCATCCCTGTCCTAATCACCCTCCTTGCCTTGACAACATTATATAGTTTTGACGTTTTCCTCGTAAAACATTATCTCTCGGGCGAAAGCGCCGGTTTTTACGCAGCAGCGTCTTTGATAGGAAAGATAGTATTCTTTGCAACCCTCTCGATTATCATGGTCATGTTCCCAAAAGTGGCGGAATCATACGAAAATAAAACGCATGACAAGACGAGATATATTCTCAATCTTTCGTTGATGGTCATGTTAGTGATGTGTCTAAGTATTACTGGATTTTATCTTCTCTTCCCCGACGTTATCATTCTGATTTTATTCGGTAAAAACTATCTTCCTATAAGTTCATTACTATGGTTGTTCGCTCTTGCATACTCGATGTTCTCCTTCATTTATGCATTCAGCATGTACAATCTTTCCGTCAAGAGATACTCCTTCATCTGGATGTTAGTGCTGGTGAATATCCTTGAACTTATCCTGATCAACCTCTATCACGAAACTCTCTTCGAAGTATTATCCATGTTTAGTGTATCGCTTCTCGTATTAGTGGTCGGTCTGGGAATCTACACCTACAGCCTCCATCAACAAAAAACATGACACTTACCATCATCGTTCCAGCATACAACGAAGAAAAAAGAATAGGAAGCATGCTCCAGGAGTACTGCTCATATTTTTCTAAAATAAAGGGAACGCAAATCTTTGTGGTATTAAATGGGTGCAGAGACAACACGCTCGACGTCGTGAAAAAAAGTGCAAAGAAATACAAATTCGTTAAATATATAGACATTAAAGAAGCAATAGGGAAAGGCGGAGCACTTATTGAAGGGCTAAAAAGAACAAAAGGGGAGTTTGTCGGATATGCAGATGCAGATGGTGCAACCTCACCAGAAGAATTCTATAAACTTATCTCGTATCTCAAAGAATATGATGGAGCAATCGCATCTCGATGGATGCCAGGAGCAGTTGTAGAACCAAAACAGCCCTTGAAAAGACGTATTGCCTCTCGTGCATTCAACATGTTAGTGGGAATTTTGTTCAGATTGCACTACTACGACACTCAATGTGGCTGCAAACTATTCAGAAGAACTGCCATTAACAGCGTTATCACCTCCCTAAGCACTACTAGATGGGCTTTTGATTTAGATCTTCTTTACCAATTAAAAAGAAAGAACTGTTCCGTCATTGAAGTGCCCACTGTGTGGAAAGATAAGTCTGGTTCCGTTTTAGACACGATGAACGTCAAGAAAGTATCGATGGAGATGTTCCTGGCCATCGTAAGATTAAGGTTAACGTATTCTCCATTCAAGTTCATCGTAACGATATATAACAAATTAGCAGATGTCTTCAAGAATTAAGCACGGATAGTCTGAAGCAAAGGCTTCTTGTCAATCATAGCAATCCTGTTGACCTTAAGGTGTCCGCTGCATTCTGTTTCCATCACCGTTTCAGACTCTAAGATCTCTAATCTCTTCTGGAAAATAGGGCCATCAACAACTAAAGTATCATAGTGTCCGCCTTCAGCACCTAAATGGAAGCCAAACTTCTCGGAAAGTTTCTTCAATTCAGGGAACGTGGCAGCATCTAATTTCTTTCCTAACCATCCCTTATGTAAACCATCAGCTGCAATTTGAGTAATACAAATATCATAACCAGCAGTAATCATTTGTTCAATTAACTGTCCATGATCTTGTCCAGTGTGCGTGGCAAACACTTCCACACCTAAGTCAAATAGGGTGTTTCGCAAAGTTCTAATTTGTGTTTCCTGTAATCCAACACCACCAAGAACAACCGCATCAACCATATTATCTTGAACAATATTTTTGATGATCTGTGCTTCTTGTTCTGGGTCAGCAACATCACAGGTAGTGTATATATGATCTAATCCTAACGCATGAGCTAATTCACGAGTATATTCAACCGTGGCAAAATGGAATAAATAACAATCAGTACGACTAGGTTTAACGCTTAACAAATATTTGATGTTCCATCCTTTGGCTAAACAGTGTTGGATAGCAAAAGCGCTGTCTTTTCCACCAGAGTACATAACGGCTACATTCATAAAAAAGAAGGGCTAAAGACGATTTATAAAGCTTTGGATAAAACTACTCGTCTTTCTTAATCTTGCTCTCGCGGATCTCGATTTTACCTTTATGAACGACTAAAGTAACCTCATCATTCATCGTCAATCCGCTCAAGTCAGTCACGAATTTAGGTAAGCGAATCAATCCGTTCCGAACATCTAAAACAGAAAGGATCTCTTGTCCCGGTTTCAAGCTTGCTTCTTTTACCAGTTTATTTTTCGTCTTCGCAGCTCGTTCATGGACAAATTCCTTTGTTTTTTCAGCCAAGAAAGTAGCAACCATCTGAGGAATGTTTTTCTTCGTTGCCTTGCTGATGCCTTCTAATCCAGGAGACAAATTCACTTCAATAACAGCAGGTTTCCTTCCTTCCAAGATATCAACAGCGCAAATATCAGCACCCAACACCTTAGCAGACTTCAAAGCCGTCTGTTCCACAGCAGGATCCAAATCATACACTTCACCAACACCGCCTGCATGAATATTTGCACGAACTTCCTGGTGAGCAGCCCGTCTCCTCATTGCAATAACCTTGTTGCCAATAACAAGTGCACGCACATCCGTATAATCCGTGTCAATATATTCTTGAATGATATAGGGTTGTTTAAACGTCTCCAAGGCATCCAACATCGTCTTCGCAGCCATCAACGAATCGGCCAACATAACGCCCTTCCCCTGCGTTCCATGCGGTATCTTCATGATAATCGGGTACGTCACGTCTTCCAAAATTTTCTTGGCGGCAGGAGTCGTACTGGCAAAATACGTCTTCGGAATATGAATGCCGTGCTTCTGTAATTCTAACAACGTCAAAAACTTGTTGTGAGCAATCGAATACGCAGAAGGTTTCACAGGCACATACGCCTTTTCCCAAAGCGCTTTGCTAATCCCTCTTTGCAACAGAGTGTATTTGTAAGATCCACGAAGATAAACCCCGTCAAAGTTCTTCAATTCTTTACCCGAAGAAAAGACTTGCAATCCATCAGAAGAAGAAGCATGCACCTCCATCGTTCGAATGTCAATCTGTTCAACAGAAGTAAAATGTTTCTTTGCCTCTTTCGCAATCTTCGTGCTGCTTGGTCCGCCTAAGCTGATTATACCTAGTTTCATGAAGTCCTCTTGGGTGGAACAGGTAAGGAAGGGTCAATAAGGAAATCTTTTTTCAGGATGTTTCTTCCAATCAAAACAGGATATTCCATGTGGGCGCGATGGATGATGGTAAAGGAAGCCCGAATGGTTCTGTTTCCAATGTTCACAGACGCCTTCACGACAGGCCGCATTCCCTTGCCGCTGGCAGAAATAACGGTTCGTTTGGCAACCAAAGGCCCCAACTGCAATTCGCTTGCTAATCCTAAATCAATCGAACTCGTGGCAGCTCCAGTATCAATGCGTGCCAAGATAGCTCGATCATGGATAACAACTTCTTCTACAAAACCAACGACAGTTTTTCCGTTCAAAGAGGGTTTATCGGGACGCATGAGGTGTAATCTCCGAAAGGAAAGAAGATAGGCCTCTTTTAAAGGTTTACGGGTCAAAAAAATCCTTAACCAAAGACTTATAAAGAAAAATGACTATACGGATGTCATGGAAGATGGTGCATTCCAAAAACAGTCTAAATACTTCTTTATCGCCTGCTTCCTAGCAATAGCAGTGGTTTCTTTTTTTCTGGTAAAGCCATTCCTAACAACAATCATCAGCGCCATCGTGCTGGCATACATCTTCTACCCACTCTATAAAAAAATAAGAATGGCCATCATAAGCGAAAATATAGCGGCGCTGTTAACAACGTTGATCGTTATCATTATTATTATCATCCCTCTCGTCTTCGCTGCCAACGCATTGATCAATCAATCTGTCGAATTATTCTATCGCGTTAAAGACGTCGATATTAGCGGTGCAGAAACGTTCGTTGCAAAACATTTCAACGATAAGCTGGAAGTCGAAGAACAAGTCAAGGAAATTCTCAATACGGTGACGCTCTCGTTGGCAAAACAAACGTCAGACTTCGTTGTCACGCTTCCGGGAAAGATCATCCAGTTCTTTGTGATGTTGTTCATCATGTTCTATATGTTTAAAGAAGGCCCGACAATTGTTGAAAACATCGAACACCATATTCCTCTCCGTGAAGCACACAAAAAACATCTCTCCAAAAAGTTCAGCAGTGTCATCTATGCGAGCCTCTACGGCGTCGTGTTGACGGCATTCATTCAGGGAGGTGTCGGTGCACTAGGATTATGGATCTTCGGAGTTCCATCTCCATTGTTGTGGGGCTTAGTCATGGTGATCTTAGCCATGCTTCCGTTTGTCGGAGCTGCATTCATCTGGTTCCCCGCAGCCATCTACAACATCTTCACAGGTGAGACCTTTAATGGATTCGGATTGTTATTATATGGGTTGTTGATTGTCAGCACCATCGACAACATCGTTCGTCCAAAGATTGTTGGTACAAAAGGAAAAGTCCATCCTGTCTTAGTGTTGTTAGGGGTATTGGGAGGCATTAAAGTATTTGGATTCCTAGGTATCATTCTTGGTCCATTAATTCTTGCTATCTTGAGAGTTTTCTTGGATATTTATCTCTTGGAAAAAGATTATTGATGACCCTCTTGGAAGAGATATCATCCTATTGCATTCAAATAAGAATTCTCATCAATCTAAAGTTTTAAAAGCGCCTAGATGGCCCTATACACCATGCCGGGATCGCATAACCTGGTAGTGCGCAGAAACAAGTATCCCAGGAGTTGATAAGAACCTGGGTTCTTATTGTGGAAGCCTTGAGTTATGCAAACAGAAAGCCTGTTTCCGCAAGGATATGCAGGTTCAAATCCTGCTCCCGGCGTTTCTATTACAACTTCATAATCCCTAACAAAGTATAAAGAAGTCGATCAGCAGCGCGGATCAAGTCTTCTTCTGTTGTTCCAGCAACAATAAAGCAACCATCTTGCTGATACACGCGGGTAGAATCTTCCAAGCGGAACCACAGCACAGGTACCTTCTCGGTAGAATCACTGCACGTTTTGACTAATAAAGATGAAGAAGTATAGGGCTCAGTAAAAGTAGCGTTCACGGGAATATTATACAAGAAAGGATTGTCCAAGATCTTATCAACTTCAAGTACAGCAAGCGTTGTTATTCCCGTCAGATTATCATAAGGATTAATAGTAATAAAAATCTCATCTGCATCTAAAAGGGAAGTAACCTCTGAATCAAGAGAAATATCCTCAAGTTCTCGTGGATCAGAACGCAAGGTGATCAACCGAGGTATCTGCTGTCCATTAATGTAGAGTTGAATCTGAAACCCATTTCCAACGTTCTTGAAGTCAAAGTTATGGTAAGTAAAAAAAGAAGTATCATATGAGGAATGATAATAACTAATACCCACAATCAATCCAACAAGAAGGATTCCTAAGAAAATAAAGACGTAAAGAAGTTGCCGTTCAACCGATTTCATAACGATACCCCATAAGAGCCAAGAACGAACGTGTCAACCATGCGGATCAAAGAAGTCTCATCCCCGCGCAAGGTGTAACACGCTCCCTCAACCTCAAAGTCTCGCTGGTCATCCAAAAGAAGCTGAATGACAACCACCCTATCACGCGCATCGCTACACGTCTTCAAAGGTAATTGTTCGCATCCCGGTCCATCCTTCAGGCACGTAGGAAACGTAGTGCGGCTCGATCGTAATAAAGAATATAATTCATTCGAAGCGACAACAGCCTCGTTCGGTTCACGGGTAACATATACCTTCTGTGCAACATTCAACGAACCAAAAGAAACATCCAATTCTGAAAAAATCAGGTCATCAGGAGAGGTGGCCAAAGAAAGGGTCATATCATTCACCACAACGTTCCATCGTCCATCTGCAACAGGAGTAAAAATATATCCTCCCCGATCTATTCCCAAGTCTAAAGAAGTATCAGGATTTAACGAACCAATAACAAATCCAAAGATGCTCATAATGAAAATAAAAGCAAGTAAAAGAGGAAGAATCAATCGACGTTTAGATTGTGCCGGTGGATGCACCTGTTTTGCTTTCATGGACTAAGAAAACTCACCCAATGTATTTGCTCGCATCTTCCTTCAAACTAATTTGAGGTAAAGGAAGGTGAGCAGGTAAATTTAACTCGTTGGTTAATAAGAGCGTCTTCACATTACAACGAGAAAGAATAACATTCAAGAGCTCGGCAGTCACATCGGCAGGCAGTTTCTTTTGTTTGTTCCATTGGGCAGCCAGTTCATCAACTTTCTTTGCATCTGCATAATAAAGGACGTCTCCCCCTAACGTAGCTTCTCCAATGCCTGGCTCATACATAATTTGGAAAAGGAATTCAACAAACAACACATCTTTCTTATCTTTTAATGGTAAAGGCCGTTTTTCTACCTTCTCAAAGCGAAGATCATGACTAACCTTAATCTTTCCTTTCACTGCTTTTTTTCGTTCAATGTGTATCTTTGTAAGATTAAATCCAACGATCATGAAGGAAAAGATCCCTAGTCCCTATTTAAAGGTTTCCAAAAGAGTTCTGATAAGAAGAGTTAAAATGAAGAAAGAGAAAATAAAAGAAAAAAAGAAAGAGCGTTAGCTCTTCTTACATCTTGGCCAAAGTACCACTTAAGCCGGTGTTCTTTTCAACGGCTTTTGCAGCAGCTAAGGTGTCTTCTGCGTTGTAACCTGCAACGAGCATGGCTACATTGTCGCCATTCTCAACAAGTTGAACAACTGCATCTCCTGGGCCATATTGTGAACGGAATTCGTCACAAGTGGTTAATCCAGAGACCTTTTCAACTGCAGAGTTGATACATGGTCCGCCAACCAAAATCATGTTGTACATGGTTGGGTCAGTAACTTCATCATCGAACATCGTATTGATGTCGATAGGAGCTACCGTACAGACTTCACCTGCGGTGGTCTTGGTTGCTGAGGTTTCACCCATAGTGATGAAAACACGTGCACCACGTTGTACCAAAGGATACTCAATGGTGACCGTTTCAGCATCATCGGTTCCTTCAGGGTCAAAGATCGTGACCAATGCACCGTAATCAGTCATACCATAATAGTGGTCGTCATCTTCATCCGATTGGACTAAGACAAATCCACCATTGGATGTCCAGTTACTGCTTGCTGTGCTGATACCGATTCTATTGCTGGCTCGTTGTTGGATTCTTAAATCCAAGCGTTCATCAGCAGTAGTGGTCTGACCTGTTGAAGGCGGTGAATTCTCGTCAAAGTTCTCACTTAACGTGGTTAAGTTGACGATAATGGCACCTGTGCCGCCAGCGATGGTATTTCCTGCACCAACGGTACTAGCAGACTCTCCGCCAGTTGCTTGAGAGATGTTGGCACCATCGCTAAGTCGTGGATTCACTCCAAAGGTAAGTATTCCTCCACCATTCACCGTAAAGCGAATACCAATAGAGGCATCAGCTCCTGCTCCACCACTGTTACCATTAAAGTCATAGGTTTCTGTGGTATTACCATCACCATCCATATCAATCATGAGAGGATTGTTTCCAGGCGCGGTCAAGTTACCAATGTACGCTCGGTAAGTGTTACCGCCAACAATAATGTCGGTCATACCCAAGATACCTCTCACATTGGCAGTTTCGTAAACGAAATCTTTGCTACCTGTAGCAAGGTCGTCAAACTGCAACTGTGTGGATGCAGTATCGATGGAGTTGTATCTCATGATGTGAGAGTACGACGTATCATCCATCGCTCTGTCCATATCGCTTAAGATAAAGTAGTCCAATCGACCAATGTTGAAACGGTTGGTGGTTAAGTTAGCTAGAGAATCTGTTCGTACCCAACCCTCGTTCCAGACGAAATCATCGTCTTTGTCACCATACTTGAAGACCCCGCCTTCATTGGTGATGAAAGGCCATTTGTACACTTTACCTTGTTTGTTTTCAAGTTCAAGGTTGTATTCATCGTCGCCCGCAGGCTCGAATTTCATGATGCTGACACCAACATCATCTAAGCCTTCGTAACGAATGTCCCAATCAAAGCCAAGCATACCTTGTGGTTCGTCTAAGTACTCTCTGACACCGTGGCCAGCAGGTACGAAAAGGTCTTTTTCACCAGGTAAAGCATCCGCGCTTAATCGGTATTTGATGCTGAAGATTTCAGCTTCATTACTGGAGAGCTCATTTAATTGAATCTGCACTCGTGCATCTTCAATAGGCTCTTCATCAATTCTAACGCCCTGGTGGTAACCTAATGAGGCTCCAACACCAGCAGTGGTTTCAGAGTTCTCGTAGTTTGTATCTTGGATCTCCAGTTTGGTTGCTCCTACGAACAACTCAACTAAGTCTCCAGATCCTGCTTCTCCAGCTTCATTTAAAATGATGTCAGAGATACCAATAAGGGTTCCGTCCTTCAAAATGTCGGTTTCACCGTCAACAAGCTGGTCAGTAATTTCGCCGTTAATCTTGAACGTAACGGTGGCAGGTGTAGTATCCTCAATAATGAGAACTTCTACTTCGTATTCCTTGCCATCAATGGTGAAGGTTCGAACTTCTCCTTCTTCCAACACGGCATATTCAGCCCCGCCTAAGAGTTCTAATTGGACTGAGTTAGCACTCGTATCAATTCGGGTGTCTACAAAGGTGTAGGTGGTTCCCAAGATGATGAGTTCTTCATCTTCCAAGTCATCTAGTTTACTGGAAACGATATCAGATTCTAAACCATCTTCGAATTCTAATTCATATTCAAAGAAACTTTCGTTTGCAGCCGAACCTTCACGGATAACCATGAAGTCTCCTACTTCAGAAGTCGGAGCATCATTTTCAGTGAAGTTCACTGAGGGTGCATAAGACAAGGTATTTGACCCTGTAACGGTGTTTCTGAATCGGAGGTATTGATTGAATTCAGTAGTTCCTTCATTCGTGGTAACCAATCCACCAGCTAAACCATCTAATTCAACTTCGGTAACAGTTTCACGTACATCTCCGATGCTTTCACGTAATTCTAACAAGTCGCTAGAATCAGAGACTTCAACTGCATCTCCAGAGACAGTCACTCCGCCACCAACGGTTTGTCCTGGTGTACAGACTTTGCTGTCAAACTGTAATTGTTTTACTACATTGGCAACTCCGATGGTATCGGATGCTGCGGCATTTCTTCCAACGACAATAGCTGTATCATCGTTGTAGGTCCCATCCATAATGAAGGGAGCTGGATAATCTGCAAGGTCTAATGCAACAGCGCTCGTCATAGTAGCGCCAAGCATGGCAACACCTGCACTAACTGCGGCAATTTTTTTAATTGCTCGTCGTAATCTTTGCATGTATCACACCTCCGTATGAGTATGATTGTTTTTTCTCCGTTGGTTGCATCACATGAAGTGCTCGATAGAGCTAACTCTTCACATCTGCAGTTGACAGTAAGATGTCCGCTCTTCATTTATAAAGATTTATATGATGAAGAATATGGATGTGGTAGAAACTCATTATATATGCGCCTAGGACGCCATGCTAAGGGTATTAACCAAAAAGAGTTGAAAAAGTTGTGCTATCACTTTCAAGTAAAAAATCAAGAACAAAGGCGTAATGAAGCTTCATAAAAGACACCGTCGACCGTAAAGGGCACCCTGCTCATAATGCCAAGCTTACAGTCTCCAATAGTCAAAAGAGGTTGATTTTCGGCGAATAAAGAAAACATATAGGTCATATCTGCTCGTAAGGAGGTGCTCAATACCTGTTCCACCACGCCCTTCAAGTCCTCACACGACGAAGTAGTATGACAAAAACTGACCTCTTCTTGGAAAGAAAAATTCTCCATTTCCAGCAACAATAAAGCCCGCAACAACCCATTCGCCTCAATGTTCTGTCGGGCATCGTTGAGGGTATCGGGTTTACCAGATAATCCAAACCTCAAATATAAGAATCCAATGAAGACTAACAGAATTACAATAACCAATAATCCAATAGCTTCACTCTGTCCCTTACGCATAGCGGGTCACCTCTAAACGACCTATCCTATACTCATCAATCTCCGGGAAGTAAAGGGAAACAAAGGTACTTGCGGTAATCGCCTGTTTCAAAGGGGTAGGTTGCCGGTCATACAACATCCAAAAACCACAATTTTCAGGGTAAGCGTCCTGAGAATACAATTCCAATGTGCAGAGAACATTGGTGGTAAGTGGATATACCTGCGAAACCGTGATTTTCTTGTACCCTAACGAGGAAGTATAGAAAGGTGCATACGTGTGAACCGTTGTTCGAAAGGGTAAAAACTTGCTGGTATCCATACAATCCCTATCGTTGCAGCGGAATTCAGGAAAGGTAGAGGCCTGTGCCAGCAACACCGTGCTTTCTTGTTCATCCAACGTATCCCCTAAAGTCTCTACCTTGGCCAAAGAGAAACGGAAATACATCACCATGCCCACAATCAAGAGAAGTACAATAACAAAAAGTACCAACAACGTCTCATTGATCTCCACTTGTCCGCGTTTCATTTAATACACCAATAAACAATCCCTCTTTTCCAAGAGATTGTTCTGTCCCTCCAGTTTTTCCATAGCGTGCTGTAACACTTCCCCTTCGTCCACATTCATCATACTTTCCAGCACTTTGCTCGCCTCAAACAACACATCTTTGCAGAAGGCATCATCCGTCTTCGTTCGCAGCAATAAAGCCCGCTCCTTCATCAGGTCGGCAGCCTGCCAAAATCGCTCCAATGCCTTGTTCTGCAGGCAGTCATACTGATCAGGAGCAAAAAAAGCTCCGTACAACATTGCGTCGCCAAGATAAAACATCTTGGTCTGGTCATTGTGATACTTAAGTGTTTTAGTCTTGAGGTCAACCTCAACGAGATGAACAGTAAGTCCCTTCAGGGAAGAGGTAATAGTCTTGACGTCATGAACAGGCATCAAATAAATGAGATGAATCTGGTCAAGGGTGGAAGACTGCTGTTTCAGGTCCTCCAGCTTCAAGCTTTTCTTGGCAATCATCTGAACATTCATGCCTTGCGGAACATCGAGTTTCTGAACAAAAGAAACACTCGCTTCATCATAGATGATCAAAACCCTGGTCCTGGGTGTGGTAAGATAATACAAATCAGCAATCGGAAAGGGATAACTCCATTGTTCTGCCCACACATTCAACCGATCAGTATCCACATGTCCTGGCCCAAAGAGAAGTTTGTGCACATCCTGGGAATAGCCAGCCACTCCCACACTGCCACACTGAAAGAAAAGTGATTCCGGAGCAGGGAGATTAATCACGCTGCTGGAATGATCGGAAATCCCTAATGCGCTTAAGTGATCATCAAGATACTGCACCAAGGTTCTACTCTGAAGGGTGTCGCTCAAGTCAACGTGTTGAAAAGCAAACCGATACAGAAAAATAAAAATCAAAGCGCCTGCTATGGTGGCAAAGATCCACTTGAACAAATCCCCGCTGAATCCTTTCTGGTTAAGAGTGCCCATCATGCTATCCGTTGAATCTCTACATACACAGTACCATCATCGCCTAAAACCGTCTCCAAGCGTGATTGTAATTTCCCTTTCGTGAGGAAACACAGCGGATTTTCCTGTCCTGCACGCAAGTGTTCAAGAGAGAAAGTGTTCTGAGCAAAGGTAAAGGGCATCACAAAGATATTATCATCAGGATTCGCTTCTAAATGCAGTTTCAAAGTCGGATCTAAAGGACTGGTCGTAATGGGCTCATCCCCATTGTAAAAGCAAACTCTTTCCACAGCAGGAGCTAATAAAAAGGTAACATGTTTGCTACTTCCCACTTCAAAACTAAACAGCGCATCAACCTCGTCTCTCAAATGAAAGACAAAATCCCCCAAGCCAACATCATCGCTAATGGTTTTCACGCTCATGAAGGATCGAATGCCATATCCTAGGATAAGTGCCATCAACACCAAGACGAAAATAAAAGAGAAGGTCTGCATTTCCACTCCCTTTTTTCCAAAGCGCATGAGAACTCCTTACACAAACAGCGTATACTTTCCGAGATTTCCTGCATTGTCCTGACAAATAATGTAATAGACATCGCTATCTAAGCTTGCCTGATGTTCTTTCGTCTGGGTGCCCGTCATCTGCACTCCGCTACCATACGTGAAGAATCCAGTCGTGCTATACTCGCACGTGCTTGCTTCATTCGTCACCAAAAATAACAGATTGCCTTCAGTATAGACTTGTGCAATTTGTGGTCCGCCAGTGTCTGCAGCGACGCTGAATGTCACTTTTTCCTGATCATAGTTGCCTGCTGCATCAACACATGTAATATGCGCGGTATACGATCCGCTCGTCAGATTGGCAAACGTCTGGGTATGCACAGTGCTATTCGTGAACAAAAAGTCAATCGCATTTGCAGGATTATCGTCAACAAAGCTGTATCCGCAAACAGCATGTCCACCTTGGGCTCCTTTCGACGTAACCACTTTGAGTTCCGGACTTAAGGTCAACAACGAACTTCCTGTCTCTGGACTGACACTGGTAATTTCTAAAGGTACGGTCCCTTTCAACGTAAAGAGATAGCTTTCCTGATTGACGTTCTGTTCTGATGCAGGTTGGTTAGGCTGATCCTTGCAGCGGAAATAATATTTGTTGAGAGAGTTCACATCGATGCCGTCAAGCACCGTAGCACAATCATACAATCCATAATACAAGCTTGATGTAGGCAGTCCCTGGGTGCTGCAGCTGAAGCTATGCAGCATATCATCATAATCGGCATCGAGATCATTCCACTTGCAGGTTGAAGGTTCATTGACATACATAACAAAGTACGTCGAGTTAACATTCGCAGGCATGAATGCGCCATTCGCAATGCTGGTCAATTCAATAACGGGGGGAGTTAAATCTGGCCCTTTCTTGACGGCAAACGTGATGTAGTAATCCTTCTCATTCTGATTGCCATTGCCGTCTTGACAGCGCACAAAGAATTTGAACTGTCCGCCGTTCGTTAATTTCAATAACTCTTCATTCTCGCTGAACTCATCCGGTACCGAGAACGTGATAGTATGATTATAATCATACAAGCTGTCTCCAAAGTACGCAGTCATCTGATCATACGAGATCGAGTGGTTCACGCTATATTTACATTGCGAAGGTTCATTCGTCTTAATACCTAAACTCACCGCAGTGAAAGGTTCGATCTGTGGGCTCACGGTATATCCTTCACCTGCTTTCTCATTCAACGTATATCCCTTCTCTAAAGCACTGACATCAGCACTCACGACAGGTGCAGCAACATCATTAGGATGAGAATTAATACACATCTCTTTTTCCGTTCCAGGATTGACTAAGGTGCATAGTTGTCCCAAACTCTTGCAGCGATACTCACCGCATTCCTTGCCATCATCGCCGCAAGATTCACAATCGCTTCCACCCACAGGCGCAACCCACGGTTGGCATTCAACGCTGTAAGTTTCTTCAGTAGTTTTAGAGAACAGTACATCAATCAAATTGTAAACCGTCCAAATCCACATCACCGTATTAATACTCGACAGCAGTTCAGGTGACAACCCTAAGAACGTCGAGGTCTGTCCTTTCGGCACAGAGTCAAAATAGGCTTTCTCCACCATCTGAGAATTAAGTTGAACTGGCCCCATAGGTCCGACAACCTGTTGGCTGATTGATTGCTCAAACGCAGCAGCAGCTTCAGGTCCAAATTGACTTTGAATACTCTGAGCAAGTACTTGTGAATCTGCACCAGCGGCAAAACTAACCTTGACAGCTTGTAATCCTTCTGCAAATCCTGCAGTTTGTTTGTAAAGCGCTCCCTTCGCAAATCCTTCTGCAAGAGTTTGTTGTTGTCCAACAACTGCCAACAATGTTCCTTGAACAGGTCCGACAAATCCTTTGGCGACTTCCCATCCAAATTTCTCCCACGCAAAGACAAATTCAGTCCCCAATACACCAAGGGGGAACCAGGATTTCTTAAAGAAAGCAGAAAATTTATTGCTATATTCTCCATCTTTCTTGCTCAAAAAGACAACCTGTCCAAATTCATTCACATCACTCGCGCTCAATTCAGCAGGATGATTCTCTCCAACAACAAATCCGTGCGTCGTTCCCTTCCCTTTAATATTCACCCACGCACCACAGTCACCTTGTGCAACACAAAGAGTATTTTGTGCTAACAACCACTGTTTGCTTCGGCATTCACAATTGCCAATGCATTTCTTGCTACCGCCAAATCCACCCTTCTCAAACACAACGGTGCATTCACTGTTCGCTTTTTCACAAGTAGCTTTCGCATCAGCACTTGGTGTTTTCTCAGCACTCTCATCAGGCCAGAACTTCAAACCAGGTGGAACAAAAGGAACGCATTTTCCTTTTTTATTTTTCTTGGTATCCGTATCTGTAGGTGGTTTGCCAGCGATAGGTTTGACCGTTTGTCCTACCCACATACAATCTCGTTGCTGCACATTATTACAATCAAATTCGTTGTCCACATCGCCGCAAGTTTGCCATCTGTTATCTCTACATCCTGCATTCAAGAAACTTCCTTGACTCAATCCAAAAGATGCCTTCGTATCTAAAGGACCTTCTCCAGCCACACCTTGAATACAGATCTCTTCTCGATAATCTTTGCAAGGTTCTGTTAATTCCTTTCCATTAATGCAAATTCTTCGATATTGTCTGCTTCCCACAGGATCCTGTCCACTTCCAGGAACAGCATCATAAGCACACCAGCTTTCTCCTAATTTTTTTGGAGTTGAAGAAGCAGGACTGTATTGATCTTGAGTAATATCATCAGATCCACAACTCAAATCAACGCAGGCATAATCTCCAAACGCAGGATTAACATTCGAAGGTGCACTGCCGCACAAGCTCCCTAATTGAAATTGACAATTTCCACAGTTGGGATTGTTAATATTATTCGCAGAAGGATTACAACTCTCTTCTTTTGTTAAAACAAATCCATTATTAAAACTCTTCACCTTATTACTGTCATAAATATTCTCAGGATTGCCGCAACTATCCATCCAATACACTTCATCAGCATCAGGTAAACAACCGGTCGTTTGTTGGGCCGCACATTCGGTGCCTAATTGAGGATGGCTGCACAATTTGTTCGGATGAAAACCAACTAAAGGTCCAGTCGTATTAAAAGAACCAGATGTTTCTTCAGAACAACTCTCTCTCGTGGTGAATGTACAGCTTCCATCAGCACTAACACAAGCCCCTCGTTCAAAGCTGCGGCACTGATTCACGCACTCAAGCTCGTTAGTAATCTCTTCCTTGAACGTCATCTCTACATCTTCAAACAAACTGGTTGCTTTCTTGCACTGCAATTGCGTCGTAAAGCTGCATTCATTGCTCAAAACGCAACATCCTTGCTGGCATTGAGGTATATCACAACTAGGACTAGTGCTCCAACTGCAGTTTCCACTCTGTTCGCAACTAAATTTGGGAGTACTCTTGAAACAAGCTCCAGAACTCTGATCATATCCACACCCTAATTTACAAAAACTCGTCTGTTCACACGCAGCAGCAGCCATCAACGCTCCAGGTTTACAATCACTGGCAGGAACGTAATCACAATGGCTCCCACTAAACGTCTCGCTGCAACAGACTTTCTGTTCGGCATCAACAAAAGACAATCCAATTAACAAAAAAGACAGGAAAAGTACACTGCTCACACAAAAACGAGTAAGTTTCATGTGCTGGTCGGTTCACCTTCAATGAAAAATTGGAAGAGGTAAGGATGATCTTTGGTCTGCAGAATATACAACTTATCAGGATAGGGTTTCTTTTTCTCGATGATATATTGTCCCTTATGAGCAAGCATGTACGGCAATTGATCAAACTCTCCCATCGACGCTTCCGCATTCACAATATCTTGGCTGACATCATACAATCTGCCAAGGGGAACATCAAACGTCTCGAAAAATTCTTGATGATCGACAACCGTATCGCCCTTCACCACATGCAAAGGTTGTATCATCGTCACTTTTGTCACACTAGGTCCAATCTCCACCTGCACGTCGCGTTGTCCAATCGTTAAATCGTAACCCTTCTTTTGGAATAAGCCGAAGTTGATGCAGGTATTCAATCCCTGATCAATCGCCTCGCTCAATTCCTGTTCCATATCCGACAACGTTAACATTCTGTTGCGGCAGATAGATTGTCCCTCAATATCATAGCACAACATACTCACAGGCGTGCCTTCATAGAGCCTGAACGTATCCTCGGGAGTGCTCAAATAACCGCCTTGCAGCCCTATTCTCTCGATATACTCTGGTGCTACGTCTTGTAAGCAGTCGCGAATGTGCTCCCCAATGTCCGCGCTCGTACCGCCTAAATTACCTGGTAAAACAATGCCAATTTGATCACGTAAAAAGAAGAGTAAAATAACAACAGCAACAAGTACAATGCCTAAAATGGCAAATCCACTGATTTGACCTCTCCCTCTTTTGAACAGCATTCTGCAAGCTCCCCTTTTAGATTATAGGCATCCTCTGCGTTATATAAACATTGTGCTTAGGCATACACCGTCACGCCACTAAGCAGGTTATCATACTTGTCTTTGCACTGTATATAATAGACAGGGTGAGTGCCAACCAACGTGTGAACGATCGTGTCAACACCAAAGAGAGTTCCTTGATCGAAAGCAAAGTTAGGATTATCAATGCTATAACTGCACGTGCTTGGTTCATTCGTATGGAGATATAAAGTGTTTCCGCTCGTGTAAATCTGGGTAATCACTGGCGCCCCCATATCCACATCAACACTAAAGGAAATAGTGCTTACATCGCTATTTCCAGCCACATCCTCACAGAAAATATCATAGGTATGCATTCCCAACGAAAGATCTTCAAACGATTGACTATGCTGGTTTGATCCTGTCGTAAAGAAATCAATATAACTACCAAAGGCATGATCTTTATACGAACAAACAGCCTTTCCACTCTCTGCACCTTCACTGGTAGTAACCTGTAAGGTAACATCATTCGTATACAACGTTCCGCTCGGTGTCACGCTGACGATCTTCAAAGGACTGCTTCCCTTCAACACAAACGGATAGCCCTGCTGCATCACATTGCCAGCAAGATCCTTACATCTAAGGTAGAACACACTCTGCTGTCCGGCACCGGAAGCCAATCCATCAAGCAATCCAACACACGAGAAACTCCAACTACTAGGATCCAAAGGATTCTCAAAGTCTTCCTCTTCCGCACCATTCCCGCACAAGAAGAGATGTTGTTCATCCATCAGCTCAAAGTCAAGATCTTGTCCCTTATTCCATCCACAGCTCTCAACAGGTTCATTCAACTGCAGCCATAACGAGACTTTTGTGGTGCCTGTTGCTAAATACGCGCCATTCGCAATGCTGGTCTCTTCAATCACAGGTGGTGTTAAATCAGGTTCTGGGGTAGTCGAAAATTGAATAGTGTAT